>Ga0315285_10002829_pt1 | contig 18163 bp, 19 predicted proteins | sample YL17G09_36_MG_FD_203698 | JGI IMG/M metagenome (GOLD analysis project Ga0315285, IMG submission 203698) | Sediment microbial communities from Yellowstone Lake, YNP, Wyoming, USA - YL17G09_36 | ecosystem: Environmental > Aquatic > Freshwater > Lake > Sediment | place: USA: Wyoming | collected... | reverse complement strand
GTTTGAGAAGTCACAGATATTAGCCAAATGGTGACTGCGAGCCGTGTGCCAGATATGAAAAACTGGCAGGGGCGGCAGGATTCGAACCCGCGACCTGCGGTTTTGGAGACCGCTGCTCTACCATCTGAGCTACACCCCTATTCGTAGCTAGCCCTCTAAAAGTTGGCGACGAAATGGCGACGGAATTTTTTCGGACACCCCGGACACCCCATGAGGCATAACCTCGTCCAGCAGTGCCATGGCATCCTCTTGCATGCCGCTTATTATATGAGAGTAGACGTCCATAGTAAAGGCGACGGAGCTGTGACCTAGCGCCTCGCTGATTACTTTAGGCTTTGCCCCACGTAGTAACATTAAACTGGCGAAGGTATGTCTCAGGTCATGGAAGCGAGTCCCGTCCAGTCCCGCCTGTGATACTATCTTACCGAAGGCATGACTGAGAACGCTTGGGTCTATTGGCTTTCCTTCCGGACTAGCAAAAACGAGATCATCTAAGGCCAGGCGTTTTCCGAACTGCTGATAAAGCCACTGTCTGTCATTCAGGTATTGCCTCAAGTATAATGCCAGCTTGGTCGTCATGGCTACACGGCGCCGGCTGTGGCTTGTCTTAGGCTCTTTGAACTCGCAAACGCCCCCTCTCTTGTATAGCACCTGGGAAACCGATAGAGACATCATGTCCAGGTCAATATCTCTCCACCTTAAGCCTAATAATTCAGCCTGGCGAAGTCCCGTGCTCAGGGCGGTATAGATTACAGGATAATAAAAGCTAGTCTTTGAAGCGGACAAGAGAGTTTCAACCTCTCCTGGCGTTAGTGTGCGCATGGCCTTCCCCTTCGGCGATGGTGCGTCCACCATCTCAGCGGGATTGCGGCCTAAATAGCCTTGCCTGACGGCATATTTCAGGCTTTGAGACAATACACGGTGTTGATGATGTACCGTCCGGGGTGATAACTTCGAAACCGCTTTGCCATAATAGGCTTGTATTGCCTGGGGTTGCAGATGCTTTAATTGAATATGCCCCAGGTTTGGTGCAAGGTGGTTTTCTATAATAGCCCGGTAGCCGTCAAGTGTGCGCGGAGAACAGCTGGTTTTCACATAGCCTTCAAGCCAATTGTGGAGATGCTCAGCTACTGTAAGGTGCCCAGGCGGGGCATATATGCCCTTTTCAAGGTTAACTAATAGCTCAGCGAGCCGTCTTTGAGCATCAGCCTTGCGACCCCTTACAGTCTCAAAGTGACGGTGACGCTTGCCGTTAGCAGTTGTGCCGATATCAACTGTGATTTGCCAGGAGTTTTTACCTTTTTGCCGAACGTGACCTCTCATTGTCCGCCTCCCTTTTGTTTATTTCTGCCATCCGTCTTTTATGTAGCTCTTCTAACTCATCAAGAATATCTGCTGGCGAATTCCTTAGTATTTCCCTTCCATACTTATCAAATACTGGCTCATTAAAGCTCTTGTTCGTTAGGTCTCGGTAGAAGAGGTAATCCAGGTAGTTTTCTGGCAGATAATCTGTACCCGTAAGTTCTACTACCTTCTCTTCCTTTGCATAATCCTTAACATAATAATGGAGTTTGCGCAAATCCTTTAGTGAGCTTAACCTGGCTGCCCATCGCGCCTCTCGAATGGTCATCCGTCGCCCTTCCCCTTCTTTTTGCCTGAAGTGGACGGCCATCTTCAGAACTGTAGGCAGAGCTTCGGGGGGTATTTCATATTCAACCAACGTGTCCATAGTCCACGGTATATCAAGTCTTTTTGATTCGGGGCGCCTTTTAGCATCTATTGTGCGTATTAGGGCTAGTATCTTTTGAATGGTACTTAGTCCCGGCCAGCCAGGGGGTATACCCGGCTTATCCTTGCGCAACTGAGCATGTACCTCGCGCTGGATTGTTTTTGCCGGCCAGCTGGGATTATCCATGTAAACGCCCGCAATTTTTTTTATAATTTCAGTAGTAATTTTCGGTCCTTTCGCCATAGCTTTTCTCCCTCCTTTTATCCTTATCCACTTATGCTTGTGGTGGATATTATTTATCTACTTGACAGATATAATCTATGTGTTATGCTGATAGTAGATACCTTTAGCATAGCGTATATTACATTAGCTGTCAAATCGTAATATTAAGAAAACGCTTGGCATTTGTCAAATGCAAGGAGGTACCAATGGAGAAGAACAAAAAAGAAAAACTGACGTACACGGTCGAAGAGACTGGCGAGCTCTTGGGTATCAGCCGAGGCACGGCTTACGCGCTGGCCAGGGAGGGCAGGTTGCCTGTTATCCGTATATCGGACAGGCGATGGGTGGTGCCGAAGGCGCAGCTGGAGCGATTGTTGAACGGAGCGACTGATGGAAGTTCACGAGCAACCCAAATTTGAGGATGAAACATTAAACTGCATTGATTGCGGACGCCAGTTCACCTTTGAGGCTAATGAGCAGCTGTTCTTTTGGCAGAAGGGGTTGGCAAAACCAAAGCGGTGCCCCGACTGCCGGCGTCAGCGCAAGGCTACTATAGTCCCGGACCGGAGGTGGCGCTATGACCGTTAGCACAGAATATATCACAATGCTAAGCGGGCAAAAACTCCGGCGTGATTGGTACGAAGCTGGGCTAATAGACGATAATGGTAACTGGATTGGTGATAACAAACAAAAGACCGACATCAAGGGTGAAGTCAAAAAGTCTGAACCTCAGCCACCACGAAGTAATTTTGTGCTTGACGAAGCGGGCAATCCTTACTTTCAGGTGGACTTTGGTGACGGCCAATACCGCTTCGCTCACCTGGTAAGCGGCCAGATTCAATTTAGGGACTTGGTGGGTGACATGGAGCCACAACCGCTGCCACTGGTAAACGGCAAACCGCTAAGGTTGGTGCTTATGCCAGACGGCGAGGTGGCAAACGCAACACTACACAAGCCAAGTGAGCTTTCTGACAGGCTAAAGGGACACCTGACCAATTATCTGGATTTAACATCGCTTGATTTTGAGCTTTGCGTTTTTTACGTGATATTCAGCTGGTTTTCAGCGAAGGTTGACACATTGGGCTATCTTCGCCTCCTGGGTGATACCGGGAAAGGTAAATCGAGAGCGCAAAAGGTGGTGGGCGACCTGACATTTTATCCTATCATATCGAGCGGAGCGTCCACCTTTTCGGGCATAGCCAGGACAAAAGAAAAATTCAAAGGCACGATCATTATAGATGAAGCGGATATCGCCGGGGATGCTAGTCACCAGCTTATCAAGTATCTTAACTTGGGCTTTGAGAAGGGGAAGATTTTTATCCTGAGTGACAAAAAGAATCCTAGAAACCAGGACTACTTTGACCCATTTTGCCCGAAGGTTATCGCAATGAGGCAGCCTTTCAGAGACAACGCCACCGAAGGAAGGTTACTCTCAATTTCGATGCATGAAACTAGCAATAGGCGAATACCGATAATTCTACCTGATAGCTACGAGGCTGACACCCAAAAGCTACGGAATGAGCTATGCCGTTTCACACTTCAACACTGGCACGAGGTGAAAGGTAACAAGATGTTAGACTTAAGCGAACTTAACATCGAGCCTAGATTAAAACAGTTAGCCATGCCATTGTCGATTATCTTTGAGCTTTGGCCAGAAGGCCGAGAGCGATTTATAGGGTACCTCTTGAAGCGCCAAACAGAGATTCGGCGCATCAGAGCTACGTCCTGGGACGGGACGCTAGTCAACACTGTCATTCAATTGGCACGTGGCGAGACTGACTTGCCTATCGAGTTTCACCAGTACCGCCACAACGGGCTTCCGGCAGCGATAACACCCAGCATGGTTGCCAAAGTCACCGGCAGCACAGCCAAAACAGCAACCGAGCGATTGGTGGGCTGTGGCTTTGAACTAGAGATAAAGCGTGTCCAGACTGATGATAGTGACAAAACCAGGACAGTGAGGGCTTATAGTGTACCCGATGCCAGAGCCTGGCTAGAGATTCTGAGTCGCTATTACGTGAATAACGATGCTGCAATACCAGAGATGCCTGATAACCTGAGAGAGCGCTTTTTTGTTGATGTTACGGATGTTACGGATGTTACACTTTCAGGCCAAAAAAAGACACCACAAAATAAAGATGACAGCGCTGATGGCGACAGAGATTGTGTACTTTTTAGCCCAAAATCTGTAACAAGTGTAACAAGTGTAACGGATAATAGGCCACCATGCCAAAGGGGTTACGGAATTTGTACATTTGAGGACATACAGGATTTTGGCTGTAACTATGACAATTATGCCGAATGCCCACACTGGATGGGGAGCTCACAATGAGCAATACCACTTAGCCGGGATTGCCCATTTCAACTTGATATGGGAGATCCAAGCTTAATTGTTTCCCGGAAAAAAAATTAGCTGGCCTCTACACCACCCCGCATTTATGGTAGACAATAATGAGTAGACTCCAGAAGCATTTACTATGCCCCCAAGCGCCGCTCCGGGAGATAACCACCCCCAGGGGCGTCAAGTTAATGTGCCCCATGGGAGATGTCAAGACTGTCTATTACCGCAAGGGCAAGACCTGGCGCCGCATCGGGACGCTTTGTCTCAATTGCCTTTGGTTCGACCCAGACCCCAATTTCATGCCCGCCACCACATAGCCCCCATGTGCAATCTTACCGCTATGAATACAATAACAATCCTTTCCCTTCATAGGGGAGTCAAACCAAAATACGATTATTTAATTAGAGAATGTAGCTCCAGCTGGGATTATGATTCTTCCCCGCCATATTTGGTTAAGTCGGCAATAGAATCGAAGTCCGCTTTGTTAATCCAATAACACCATGTACTGTGCCCCGGTATATTGAGTCTATTTTTCCTAGTTTGTGGGCTATCGAATCCTACAACCTCAACGCGGCATGTTGTTCCACATCTTAAGTGAACAAATTCCAATGCCGGAATCAGGTCTGTGTCCAACGAAGCCAGTACACTAGCATTATGGACATGGTCAACAGCAAAAGCAACAAAATCTATTGCAAGAGCTACATCGACGCCCTTTTGCTGAGCTTTGGAGTTTGGCCAATCCTTCAGGTATCTAAGCGGCCGAGTAATGACTTTGGCCCCTGCCCTAGCCCATGCGTCACATTGCTTCATATGGGCTGAATGTGTCTTAGGTTCTTTCGCAGAATCTGGGCGCCCTGTGTAAATCCGCACTTCGTGGAGTACTCTCCGAATGCCTGGAGGTGGTCGAGAGCCAATCAGGTTAGCTAGGGCCATCGGGTTAGCTTGGCCAAAGACACTACTATCTGAAGGAGAAAAGAAAGCTCTCCGCGCCATATTGTAGAAATTCTGCGCGTCTATGAACAGAGTGAACGTCTCAGTAATTAGCGAATCCATTAAAACAAACCTCGCCAATTCACCCTTTCGGATGAACGACGAGGAGGATTAGCATAACTTTAACACATACAGACAGATTTGTCAACATCCCTTACTATACCCACCCACAACGTCGGCTCTACCTCAAGCCTGCCTTGCCCACCCACTTACGTATTCACATTCTCACCTCTTTTTTGCTACAATGGGTTTAAAACTACCAAGGTGTCATCTTATGCAATTATCCAAGCAATGGGCTACGCCTGAGGACTTTGCCATACTATTTCTATACCTCTGGCATCAGGACTACCCAATTGATCAGTTGGCCACCGGAGCTAAACGCAGCGATTGGACCATACACATCGGCATAGTCGTTCGTAGAATAGCTGACCTTATGGGTCTTTATGCAAGATTTGAGGCCGGCCGCAGGAAGGATGCTGTGCTCCGCAGTTCTGCTGGTGATGAGATAGCCATTGAATGGGAATGGACTGGCGTGTGGGGAAACGAGTTAGCAAAGCTAAAGAACCACAAGATATGGATGAGGGACAAGGGAAGTGAATCGCTACTCAGATACGCAGTGCTTGTTACATATACCCACCCACCTAATATACAGAAGGTCTACGATCACGTGCTAAAGGAATGGGAAGGAGCGCGATGGCCGCTACTGCTCATACTGATAGACCTGGATGAATCAACTAAATTTGCCTCTCGCAAGGAGTTCAAGAACATCAACGTGTCGCTATTTCATCAGGGCAAGCGCCAAGACGTTCGTGTCGCCCCGGCGTTTCCCTGGCGTATCGAAGGCACTCGATGGGCCACATATCACCGAGACATAAGTAGTAAGTAGAACACCCGCCCACAACCGCCGGCTCTACCTCAAAGCCTGTCCTTGCCCACCCCTAAGACCTACAACAAACCTGACCACCCCCACTCACCCCCCATCCGAGCAACCGTCCCCTGTTACTTACTCGTGGACGCTTGCCATTGTGAGCAATCGATACCCCCCCCTCATCTCCCCAACCAAATCCCCGGATGCTCTAAGACAAGGGGGAGACGCACCCCCTATTCCTAACCCAGTACGCCCTCTCACCCCTCAGAGGCGGCGGGGGGTATCTAAGCCCAACGCAGCTAGCCCTGACCCAGGGGGGAGCCATGCCCGAAGCCGTACCCCCACCCCACCCGCGCTCTATGTCGCTGGTATAGACTTCGCAGGTGAAAGTGAACAGCTAGAGGATGAGATATTAACAGGAAGCACCCAACCCATCCCAACCACCCCACTGTGGCACGCCGACACTACCACCCCCCACCAATGCGACGCAGTCCGCCGAGGTGATAGGTAATGAGGTTCACCGCGGCGAGACTTGCGACGCCCCCGCCCGTCGTGTTGGCATGCCCGAGGAAGTACGAGAGTACGGAGCAGGAAGCACCCCGCTACACCCCCACACCCCACAAGGACTCACGCTCGCTACGCTGTCGGCTCACCGGCTCGCCACAGTATTTGCTCTGCTCGCTTTCCTGTGGCTGGGGCAGCGCTTCTCGCATGGGAAACCCTGCCAGCTCTCTACCCCACCGTAGAGCGCCCACCCCTCACATCTGTGGTTCGCTTCGGGGTTCGCTTCGCTCACCGTTCCTCCGCTCGCATCGCTTCGCTCATAAATCTGTGCTGGCATCCCTTCGCTCGGTCAGTGGCGGCGGCAGCCCCAGCCACAGGTTTGATGCGCTTCGGGGTTCGCTTCGCTTCCCCACATCGCGATGTTGCACCCCCAGCCTTGCCAGATACGGCCGCTTCTGAGCGTGGGGGAGAGAAATCCAGCCAGGATATTAAATCATTCCCAGGTGACACACAACTCCGCTCGCTCACGTGACGTTGCTTCGCAACGGTTCGCTCGCTACCGAGCCTGGGGGCCGGCGGGGTCGCTTCGCTCCGTGCAGGGCTTCGCAGTAGGGGGGCACTCGCTTCGCCTACGGCATGAAACAGCTAGCGCCTCTTCACTAGCGCCTACGCTACGCTCCGTCTTCTGCTTGCGGTCGCTACTGTTTAAACCCGTGCCTTAGACCACCTGTGCCGTCTGGCTACCCTGAGCAGCTGCTTCCCGCCGTGGTTCGCTTCGCTCGGTCAGCACATGCTCTTAACGGCTACATCGCCTTCGCCTCGCACTGCTACGCCTTTTAATAATCGGCTAACGCCGTAAAGTTGAGCAGCTGCGCGTTGTTCCCTTCGGCTCGCTCAGGACATGTAGGCCATCCAGCACCCCCACCCCAGGCAAAGCCAGTTCCCTGTAGGGGGCGCTAGTGCGCCAGGGGCTAAAGCCCGTGTAGGGGTGGTTTACTGCTGCAACTAAACCGCCCGGGCACGCTTTTATGGGCGCCCATGGGGGGCGTCAATTTGTAGGCGTGCCTGCCATGATATGGAGAAGCCAAGAGCTTCTTTGTCCTGCCCACCTTTACGAATAGGATATAGGCAAGCAGCCGTCATGGCTTTCAGCCTGCGCCACTTCAGCAAGGCCGCTCCGCGCCGTTCCCTTCGGGCTTCCACTGCTTTTCGTTTCACTTCAATGCCGTGTGCGGTTCTTCGCTACGCTCAGAAGCCTTGCTTCGGGGAAGCTGCTTGCTACCTTTTCTTGGTAACGGTGGGGCAGGTAAAAAAATGAAAGAAAGAGAGGCTGGCATGGAACAGTTAAAGGGTCTTTGTGGTGAGAGGTATTGTCCACGTGTCTGTGAGAGGGTATGCCATTGCCCAGCCGGTAGAGCCAGAGAGCTATATCTGTTACAGCTTCAGGCTTTGCGCAGAATCACTAAAGGCATGGAAAGGAAGGTGCGCCGTGAACTCACAAGCTGATTTCATTGAAGGCGAAGTTCTATTTGAAGAGGTTAAGTCTAAGCCACCGGACTTGCGTCGCTACCAGGGCGCCATGTTTCTAGACCGCCCGGACCTGTGGAGTGCACCACGCCGGCACCGCAATGGTAAGCCAGTGCCGCCAGAACAGCAGCCGCTCATTGAGTCAGCCATCGCCCCTCCATTCGATTTGCATGTCTGCAAACAGTGCGGGTGGGTGGGAACGTATGATGCGCTTTACCTGGGAGAAATCGGTACTTTTGACTATGCCCAAGACCCGAAGTGCCCCAGGTGTCATACCTATTGTTAGAGAAAGGAGATTGTCGGAATGTTTGCTCATCAAATTCTGTACCCGGTCGAGGAAGTCCAGAAGATTGCAGCTCAGGCCTACCAGTCAGGCGTAAATGTCGGCTACATGATGGCAGTCCAGGAAGAGGTGCTTGATTTAGAAGCTACGAAGCGAGAGGAAGAGAGGCAGCAGATAATCAACTGGCAAGGCCTCCGAGAAAGTGGCCAGGGGGGTGAGTCGTGGGATTGACATGCTGGTATTGTGGCAATAGAAACCAGGCTAAGTTTAAGCCAAACGCCGGATACCCCACATTCAGGCCAAAGTGTAAGGTATGCGGCACTATAATCTGGAGAAAAGAAGAAGAAGGCTATGGCGGAGTTATTAGTAGAGAGAAAGACGGAGCTGGTAGTCATGCAGAACACTAAAGTCAGACCTTCAAGGTCGCCCTATGAGGAGAGGCTAGCCATCTTTGCTGATGGCCGGCTTTTCCATGAGGTAGAAGCAGGCATTACGCATGACGCCAATGGTCAAAGGTGTCAGGCTTGCGGCTCAGCCGCACCGAAAAGGCTCCGTAATATGGAGGACATCAACGGAAATCGCTACCTCGTTGGGCAGGAGTGCTATTTGCAGTTACGCAAAGCCTTTGATGAATGGCCAGAGGTCAAGAGGTTAGGTCGAGCCTTTGAACTCTGGATAAAGGAAAACGAGGCAGCGTTGAAGAACCGCCATACTTGGCAGCTCGTGGAACTCTATATAGAAAGAGAGGCTAAGGATGCAAAGCTTTATCAGGGTTTTGTTTGATGCGTTAGTCGAGGTACTTTTTCTTCTAGCTTTTAAGCGGACTAAGACAATGCACGGAGAGCTACACCATCACCGGCAGCAGACGCATAAGTACAGGATGAAGATTTCGGATGCTCAGTATGAGGAGATTAAAGCCAGGTGGACAGTGAGGACAAGGCCGGATGAGAGGCCGGCCGCCACGAAAGGAGATTAACATGGAACAGCCACAAAGCAGGTTTCACGGAAAGGTAAGGGTTCAGACTGGCGACACAGTAATTGAAATCAATGTCTTTGACGACAACCAGGAGAAGGTCTACCAAGAAGTTCAAAAGGCCGTCGTCCGATTCTCCCCTGATATCAAGCCAGCCGCCACCGCAGCGCAGAGTGAGCCCCCCAGGGCAGAGCAGGCCAGATCAGCGGCCGCCCCTAGTCCAACGCCAAAGCAACAAGCTAACGCCCCTGCATGCCTCAACTGTGGCGAAGAGTGCGAGCTAGTTCGCTGGACAGATAAGAAATCACTGAAAGCCATGTCACGCTATAAGTGCCAGCATTGCAACACCTGGGCACCAAGATGAAATAGCCGGGGGGAGGCGCATCCGTTATCACGCTCACACGAAAACTCACATTCCAGTAATTACACCTTATGGCGACTTGTTACCTTGTCCATGCCTTTAGAATCGAGTTTAGTTCTTCTGCAAAACCTTGTCAACACGTGAAGCTGAAACTTTGGAAATCCCTGTATCTAGGCAATCGCAATAATCGAGTTGGTCTCGAAGCTAACCCAGCAGATACATCAGGATTACACCTTTGACGGTGTTGTGTAATGATAGCTTGCCGAATAAGATGTTCTTAAACCAGCGAGGTTGTACCCCGTTAGAATACTTCATCAAGAGATTTGGCTTTCTGTAGTCTATCGAAAGAAGTATATCTGGTATTTTGCAGTGCCTTTACTTTACTTTTTGGAACTAAAGGTACAGGGCCTATTTCTTTAGCTGGTTCAGCAAAGTTGACGACGAATTTCCCTGTATCTTGCCACGGTTCTATGTTCTTGACCAGTGCCCAGTGAGTGATGGCAGAAACCGGAGCCACCCGATAGGCTGCGATGTACTTTATCTGAGCAATCATACTTGCGTGTATGCGGATTGCATACCACCGGTTTTTACCCAAAAAAGTTTCTTGGAAGCCATCTTCTCGCGCTGGCACCACAATAGTATCAAACTCTGCAATATCGACAGGCCTTTGTTCTCGTTCTTCGATAGACTCTATAACATCAGACACATCCTTGAATAGAGGGGTGAAGCGATAGATATGGTCGCCACCCGCTCCTTGGTATGTCTCGACTTCAATGACCTCAACTGGAAACCTGAAGTTCTTCACTACTTTGTATAATTCATCTGTAGCTTCATCTATAATTATCAGCGCCCGAAAGGTGTCATTCACCAGATGATCTAGCATATTGTCAACATTACGGAGTCCGTACTCTAGTGCATATCCTTCACAAGCTTCGTAGACCTTCGTATCCTTGGAAATTTCATCAAACAGCAGCTGTTTTACTTGCCGGGGTGCGCTGGCAAATGAATGAGCAAATTGTAGAATCTGCACACCTATATGCTGAAAAAGGTCATGTGAAGCTATCTCAGTTTCGACTATGAATAATTTGGGTTCACGCTGACTACTGAAATCAATTAGATATGCATCGGGGACGCTTTGTTTGGTTCCCTGCTTCCCAATCCTGCGTTTACAATCAAGATAGACACACCTTTTACCAAATATCATTTCGACTTGGGAAAGCACGCATCGCTCAAATTCCTTCTCAGTGTCAAACTGGTATAGTCTGAATACCCCCTGGGGTGTAACCAGAATGCTCATAGTCTAATCCCCCTTATCGTCTTGCATACCAGGCATTTCGCCGTCCCGCAATGGCTACAGAAGTTGCCTTCGTCTTCAAACCAGCATTTGGGGCATTTTATTTTTATGGTTTACCCCTTTGGTGGTTGGGCTTACACCTTTAGGAAATCATCCATCTTTTTAGTATTGAGGGCATGGGAAGGCGAAAGTTTTAGTATCTTGGCTATTATGAACTCAGTGAACCTTATGAAAGAAATCACATCATCATATACTGAGTCATACTCAGAAGAATGCTTGGCACTATTTTTCGGGTCGACTTCGGGAAAACGCCCAAAGTGGACGAGTCTATTTCTGATTTTTCGCCACTTCTCGATTTGCCTTCTATTCTCCTCTGTTATATTGTCCTTTGTTTCGGACTTTACAAAAAGGAAAGCTACTTTATCAGACGAGTGTATTCGCTCTAACCTGTCTTTTGGAAGCCATTCACGGTTCAGAATTGCAAACAAATGCTCCCATATTATCCAGCAAAGAATAAAGGCTATATCTGGAGAACGACTACGGAAGGCTTGTTGTGCTAAAAATAACAGATATCCCCTCCGGTATTTTTGTTTCCACTCTTCAGTCCTAATCAATTCATATATCTGATTAAGGCATTTTTCAAAACCGATGTTGTAGCTGCTCAAAGGGTCGGTGGGGTCTATAATTTGCTCCTCGTGAGGAATGGAAGCTCCAAGCACTCCCCCAGAGGGATAAAGCCGCGGGTCTGCTATTATTACCTTGCCGGTATCGTCATCAATTGCATTATCGACCGCAAAGACATCACGCCTAGTAAAAATGGAGAGGAGGAGCAGGATGTCACTCAGGGCAGTCTCGCTACTGTAAGCCCAGGCGAGAGCTGCCGCTTGTTCGTGTTCAGGGATTTCCACATATGCAGTTACGGCATGTTTTCCCGTATTGGCATGAATCTCAAACTCTGAGTAGGATGTAATCAAGTGCTGCAAGCTGGTTATTCTATTCTGGTAGTCATCTACCCTGGTAAACTGATATCCAAAGATGGTCAAGTCAGGACAGTTACGAGAAAATTCTAGGTTGTAAACTTCTTTTCTCATCCCACGAACTACTCCCTCACTCCACTGGCCAGCCGGTAATCAGCTTGTCTATCTCTGCCATCAGCCGGATGGTTTCTTTTAACGCTACTACCACCTTCTGGTAATGAGTCAGTTCGTCATAGGTCAGTGTCCTGCCTTTGCGGTCCTTGAGCCACTTCTGGGCAACCTGGTAGCCGCCGATGTGGAAATTCCAGACCTCCGGCGGGACGCCTTCAAAGTACTGCGTCTTGTTGATATTGACCCGCTGGTTATTGTCATCGTAGCTCACCTTCTCCACAGTGTTGGAGCCGGAAACAGGATATTTGGTAATGAGATTATTGAGCAGAGGAGACCCCATGAGGTGCAGGGATACCAGCTCCGCGCCCTTTCCCGCCAGCGTTTTGAAAAGCTTTTTATCCGAAGTGAGGGGCAGGCGGGGAAAGTCTATCTTGAGGAACTCGGCGTAGCGGGTGCGGTAGGTGGGCGAGTGGAACATGGCGTAGGAATAGTTGAAGATGTCCTCAGGTCCAAAGGTTTTTTCAAGGTCTCCTCTGCCTTCTTCAATGAATTTTAGCCCCAGCTTATCCGGGACAGCCTTGATGAACTCCGGGTTCAGGTTGGGGCGGCGCTGTCCTTCCTCAAGTTGCATCTCTCCTTCAGCAGGGTAGAGGTAGAGGGGGAAGACGTAGTTTTGTTCCGTTGTATTCGTTGATACGACACAGCTCTCAGCGATGAGAGTCGACGAATTCACATGGCGCCAATCATTGGTTGCAATTTGGCGTGGCAGGAGTATGCATAGATTTCCTTTTGCAAAAACGTGCTTTAGCAGTTGTGGCCGTGGGCGGTCCATCACGTTAGTGCTAAAATAGCAGTAGCGTATATCAAAAGGACGGTATAGACATTTCCCAAAATAGCGCTCCCAGTTGTGGTCATCACGTATATTCTTACGAGCAAGCGACAGTTTCCAACTCGCGCTATCAGAAAGACCATATTTCTCAATGAGTTCATCATCGGCACAATCTTTTCGACGCAAGTCGCCTATCCGCATGCGCATTGCCTCTTCATCAAAAGCTGTCGCGAAATCATCACGATGAGTCTGAAACCCCAAAACATTAACCGGGAAAATCTCGGTCACTTTCCAGCCCTTTTCATATTCATCTAGCTGGGCTTCATCTCTGGGCACGAATAAATAAAATGGGCTGGTCGGGTTAAGCTCTGTCCAAGAGGTATGGCTAATATCTGTTTCCAGCAGGATGCGATATTTGCCTTCCCGCAGTCCCCAGAGGTCGGCATAGTGGACTGTAGCGGGGCCGGTCTTGCCTGGCTCCTTAACCAGAATGCCAATGGCTACCCCCTGCTGGATGTCAAATACGTTTTCATCCTTGCTGCCGTCCGGGGCAACCTCCTTTTTCTTGGCGTTGCCATGAAGATTAAGAATGTAGATATCAGTAAAGGTGTTCATCAGGGACTGGCGCATGCCGCGGAAAGTAGGATTATCAAGGTAAGAGTGATTGGTAATGAAGCCCAGGATGCCCTGTCCGGTGCGCTCTATTCGCCATTGCCCGAAGGAGAGAAATTTAACATAGTCATCCTGAAGCCACTTGGGGTTCTTTTCTCCCAGAGGCTTACCATCAACCATCTTGTAACGTTCCACCAGTTGCCTTGCCCATTCGCCTTTGTTTGCCGAATGTCCGGAATACGGCGGATTGCCCAGCACCACCATGATGGGTTTCTCTTTCTTGATTCCAGCAGCGGCGTCGGCTTCTTCAACTATATATTTATTAAAGCCGGGTAACTGTTCCGTTTTCTTGAACGCTTCCTCAAGGGTATTTGTCAGGTAGATACCCAGGCGTTGGTCGGTCTGAAACTGGTAACCCGTTTCCTGCAAGAGAAGCCCCAGCTTGAGGTGGGCCACGGCGTAGGGAGCCATCAGCAATTCAAAGCCAAAGATGCGGGGCAGGAGCTTGTCAGCCACGTAATCGTTCCACAAGCCCTGCTGTCCCTGGCGGGTAATCGCCTGATAAATCTCATTTATCACCATGTAGAGGAACGTTGCCGTTCCCACCGCCGGGTCAAGGATGAGCGTCTTATCATCCGCCAGCCCCTTTGGCTTGTTGAAGCGGTCTTTGAGCAGATGGTCAATGGAGCGCACGATGTAGGAGACCACCGGTTCCGGGGTATAATAAACGCCGCGCATCTCCCGTACCTTCGGGTCATACTCTTTGAGGAAAGTCTCATAGAAATGCACCACCGGGTCTTCCTTAGCCGTGCGCTTGCCGAAGTCTTTAAGGACCGCCTCCATATCCGCCTGGGCTAATACCTGCGCCAGGTCATCCACCAGCCAGGCGATGCGGTCATCCAAATCAGGTCCGGCAATCTGGTTAAATAGCTTGCGCAGGAACGGGTTGGTTTTGGGTAAAAGATAGGCGGCATTCTGGCGGGTAAAGTTCTTGCCTGTGGTGCTGGTGCAGCGGGCGGCAAACAGCCCGTAGGCGATGGTCTGGGCATACATATCGGCAAAATACTCAACGGAGAGGTCAGGGATGAGGTTATCACGAAAAGCGGCAAGCTGACTATGCAGGCTGCCGCCTTCCGGCTCTTTCTCGAAGGCGTTAATTATTAGATTCCGAATCAAGTGCGCCTGCCGAGCCATGCGCATCGCCAGTTCTCTTGGAGTGCCCACAGCTTCAGCTTTATGAGTGAGAAAGTCACTCAAAAGTTCGGCTACAGCTTGAATACCAGCGTTATCACGTTTGATTTTGCTTTCTGCGGTCAATGTGCCCAGACGTGCCGAGAGGCGGCGTTCTCCGTCCACATACCAGCGGAATTCAAGATAATCAGTCAGGATAAGGTTACTCAAAGACGGAAGATACCGTTTTAGCTGCTCTGTCTTTTCGGTTTCGTCCAGGCTCTTGCCAATATCCTTGGCCTCAATATAGCCAACGGTGACTGAGCCTTTCCTGAGGATGAAGTCCGGAGCACCGCATTCAATATGTTTCGGCTCATTGGTGGCGGTGATTCCCGGAACTAAGCCCTGAACCAATGTTTCCAGCGTCAAACGGTGAGTATGCTCGGTGGCATCACCCAGAGCCAGTTTTTTCTCAATAGTGTGTACATATTGAGCCAATAACTTAAGATTGGTTTGTTCCACAACACGCCCCCGCCGTTTGAGCTTCGATTTATCAGCATTATACAACATAATACGATACGGTGGTATACATAAAAGGGGTTTTTTGCTCAATGTGTAATAAGCCAATATAGATAGGCGTAACTGCACACCTAGACGCTCATCGTAGTGGGTAAATTATCGTCGCATGAGGCCGACCGCCTGCTCAACAATACTCGGTTTCGTTAAACTCCAGTCAAATGCCAATGTGCTACGCCTTTTCAAGGCTAGGCTGGATCATGGAGCTAATCATGATAAAATTGTAAACGATCGCAGGGCTGGAATGATCGTTAATAACCAAGTGCATAACACTGAGATCAACGTAGAGGGTGTGGATTCAGGAAGACAGCAGGCTGCTGTTGACGAAATACGCTGGTTTCTCCAAATACTGAGCACAGCAACCAGAGAGTCACGAGGGACTATAACGGTGAGCAGGGTTGTTATTGCCAAAGACTTCGATGCGACCATAAATGCACTGTCACCACAATGGAAAACATCTGAGGTCAAATACAAAGCTCAACGTCGCACGGTCCGGGCTATAGGGAAGATCATCGAACATGTCGAAAACGATACTATATCATTTAGCCTAGTATTTGACGGAGAGGTTTTCCACAGTTGGGACGAGCAAGCCAAGGCATATAGATTCGAAATATTCCTCCATGAGCTGTTTCACATAGTCATAGACGCTACGCGTTTCTATAAATTAGGTAGTGGGGAGTACCACCCCAATGAGAAGACTGCAGAGGGTATTTGTCTGTCGCTGGCCTTGAACGCCACTAATGAATACAAGGTTGACCGGATGGTAGACGAGCTTTGCCAAAAGTTCCTTTCCGATGACAATCATCAACCTGTGCTACTATCAAAGCTTTATTTGGCTAAAGGCTTTGATCTTCGAGCCACTCTGCTCGAACTTATTAGTAAAATGCATGAGTTCATTGTTCAGAATGTTCTAGATTTCAAGGAGTCACGTATAGCAATTGACGAGTTATGGTCCCGTATTTGCCAATTCTTAGATGAGTTGCTGACTGTCTTTGCGCATTGTGCTGCCATATATAACCAACAGGAAGAGTTGCTTCAAACTCTGGCTGACATATCACAAATACAGGCTTACAAATCGTTTCTAGTTGATCATATCGAAGCGATACACGAAGAATGGCAGAGATTGTTTAATGAACCTCTTGCTGATGAAACAGAGAACCTTGAAGTCATAGGGAGCGAGATAAGAGGGATCTTCCACAGATGTGGGTTTACGCTTACCAATATCCCTGGCGGTATATATGTGAGCGTCGACTTTGTCTAAGGCAGACACACCCTTTGAACCTCAGCTTGTGGAGTGAATTATCGTATATCTTACAGATCATTCGTTGGCAGTTTCTAGAAGATCAAACAACCACTCATTTAGTGTAACAAGGTTACGGAAGCTTCAATGTCTCCAAACAGTTTGTTTAGTGTGTCCGCGGCATCAAAAAGCAAGCGGCAGGTCGAATGTCGGTGTGAAGGAGATGCTTTAGAGAAAAGGCTTCCTCTCAAGCCGCTGGCTTTTTAGGAGGCTTGTTGCCCTCCTGTATGTCGACATTAAGATCAGGGTCTGGTTCTATAGGCGGGAGAGGTTTTTTCTCTGACTCTGTGGTACCGTTGCTCAAAGTGTTCCTCCTTACGGCTCCTGGATTTGCTTCGATTGGGCCACTAGACCGCGTTCCAGTACTGAGCAAGAGCTACTACGAAGATTACGACAAGCAGGGCAGTCCCAATAGCGAATAAGGTGAATCCGTATTGTAATAGTGTCGCTTTTTTGGATATGGTCTTAGCATTTTCCTCATAGTCAACAACGAGATTATCTAGAATCTGAAGCTTTGTCTTGTCCTCCGCCCAGTCTAGGTACTTTGTCCTTATTGTTCTCGGATATGGAGCCAATTTGTAATGCCGGACATACAAGGCCACTACTCCGAGAACCAGGGATATCAGGATAAACAACGACGCCGAAGCAAGCAAGGTATAATCTACCCGATTGAAAGAAAGACGAATCGCCTTGTCATATAGGAAGAAGAGGCTGAGAGCTTGGCCGCTTATCAACACAGATAAGACAAGGCCAGCGGCAGCCAACAAGGTACTTGCTTTTGTGTCCAATCCGTCGATTTGCCAGAACTGAACTTGGATCAGGTTTTTTGCTTCGCCGTAGGCCAAGTCCAAACTCCCAAACCGTGCCTTGTCGCTTGGCTTATCCCCTCCCGTGATAGGTTTACTTTCCTTCATGGGTCACTCTGATTTCACCGATAAACATCGGGCCAAGTTGACTGTCCACGAACTCCAGTCTCTCGGAAATCAAGCCCTTTCAATACCGCCAATTCTACGACTTTTGTGCACGTGCTGCAATAGGTACCCTTTTTGAAGTATCCCAGAGATTTGACCAAACTTGTGGCTGCAGGAAACGAAATAGCGTTCCGTTCAATGACCCTGGACGCGTCACCGTGGGCTCTTCACCGTTTTTCTACCGGTGCTTACGATTAACGTGTTGCCAAAAATTGGCGACAAAGTTGGCGACGAAATTGGCGACGGAATGGGTGACAAAGTTGGCGACAAAATGGCGACGGAATAAAAATAACGGGTTATAACCAGTTGGTATCTTAGCTTCAAAACAGGGTTTTGGCAATTAACACAATCGTTCTATTTTGAACGTAAGGGCACACATCGGTACACTTGTCCAGGAATTTGGAGACCGCTGCTCTACCAACTGAGCTACACCCCTATATCACAAACAGTAAACAGATATACCTTTCTGCTCCGCGGCTCTAACTCCAGAATTCCAGACAGAGCGTCAATTTGCTGGCCCGTTTG
>Ga0315285_10002828_pt1 | contig 18166 bp, 19 predicted proteins | sample YL17G09_36_MG_FD_203698 | JGI IMG/M metagenome (GOLD analysis project Ga0315285, IMG submission 203698) | Sediment microbial communities from Yellowstone Lake, YNP, Wyoming, USA - YL17G09_36 | ecosystem: Environmental > Aquatic > Freshwater > Lake > Sediment | place: USA: Wyoming | collected... | reverse complement strand
TGGTTGCATTGTGTTGCTTCCTGTTGTCTAATTCACCCAGCGAAGCCCGCTTCGTTCTTTGACAAGTCAACCCTGCAAGCCCCCAGCGAAGTACCCGTCTAAAGGTGAAGCGCGCTGGACCCCCTAGCAGAAATGTGTGATGACTGCCGCGACTTTAGAACCGCGCGCCCTGCCTTGTGCGGGGCGCGCTCTCCTGAGCCGCGCGGCTCTCCACCCTGTTCTCGAAAGGAACACCCCTATGAAGTCGACTCTGACCACCACCATGTGCTCGCGTAACCGCCTTGAGTATGGAAAGGGCGAGCACACCGTGAAGTTTGACATTGTTTCTGTCCCCGATATGTACAAGATGATGGTCACCAAGATCATCTCCAAGATCTTCGACCTTCAGTACGGACCGCTTGGATACGGAGTCCAGTGCGGCGTCACCGACTTGGAGTCGGTCGGACGCGAGATCCGAGGCATGATCACCCTGCTCGAATGTGTGGCGGATGCGCCGACCATGCGCGACGAACTGCTTGAGCGCCTGACTGACGCTCACGCAGCGAGGAACTGCCACCATGTCCGCGAACTTGAGCGCGTCCGCGAACTTGAGCGCCTGACTGAGGCTCACGCTTCGCTCCCCCTCTGCAAGTGACGATCCGCATCCAACCCTCCCCCTTCGGGGGGAGGGCTGATCCCGACCGTTCAAACCTGATCTCGAAAGGATCACCCGCCATGCTCAAGTGTGCCACCCTCAGCGCCGTCAAGAGCGCAATCTACAAAGCCGCCACTTCAGTCGCGGTTCCACTGCCTGACCGCGTTCTGACCATGTCCGACTCAACCGTGCGGATCGACTGGGACAAGGACCGCTACGGCAACAACCGCGCGACGATCACGAACAGGTGGGGGGGTCTCGAAATTCGGATCATCGTCGAAGAGTCCGACGAAAACGAATGGTTCATCTGGATGGATCCGACCCTGCCCGTCCTGATCGCCAGTGAAGCCAAACTGGAGTCACTGGACAACATGATCTCCCTCCTGCAGCGCAGTCGCGACCTCTTCAGCGCCGTGATCAAGCATGTGGAGGCGCTGTGATGCCATCCATGCTCGACCTCGCGTTCGTCTGCCTTCTGCTCGCAGCCCTGACCATCGTCATCTCCATCATTCACGACTGACCCCGATCTCGAAAGGATCAACCCGAATGGACGCGACCGAAACCATCGACATCACCCCGACTTGGACCGCTCTCATGCCGTACCTGATCCACATGCTTCAGGCAGGTGGCAAGGCGGAGATTGAATCGCGCAAGGAACTCATGCGGCTCGCCGCTGCCGCCGATGCTGTCAAGCCCCGTTGCTGACCGACCACCCGCCAACCTGCCCCCTTCATCGGGGGTGGGCTGCGGCTGACCGTTCTCTCAACCCCCGTTCTCGAAAGGAACACGCCAATGCTCACCGACTACACCGTCATCGCCGCCAAGATTTCCCCTGAGATCACTGCCCTTGGCTTCGGAGGCTGGAATGTCAGCGCGCCCCGCGCCCTGCCTGAAACCAGCACCGCTGGTCCATCCGTCATCGTCCGAGTCGAGGCGGGTTCGGCTCGCATCACCGTTCGCTGGGAACTGGTTGACGAACCGCAGTATGCCCTGACGATCAACATCGGGGGAATCCCAAGCACATGGGACGAAGACGAGGTCGCAGACTACGCCTTGGCGATCTCCATCGCCCACAATGTGGCGAGCCTGCTCAAGCACCACCTCGCATGACCGACGATCCTCCGCTACCCGCTCGATCCGACCGAGCGGGGTGCGGGTGACCGTCACCCAGTTATCAACGATTGCTTGACACCTTCCCCGTTCTCGAAAGGAACACCCATGCCCCAGACTTCAATGCTGACCGTCACCTACACCTCCGCGACCGACACCCACCCATCCCGCCTGCGGGTCGCACACGACACCACTTACGGCGGGAAGGTTTCATGGTGGGTATCTGTCGACTACCGTCTCAACAATGAAGAGCAGTGCCGCGCGCTCGCGCAGTCGCTCGCCGACAAGCGCGAAGACACGGTGATGGCAGGCTACGAGAGTGTGTCGAACCGCCGCCCATTCGGCAAGGCGCGAACCACTTGGATCTTCCTCCTCGCCAAAGGTTTCCGATGATCGACCGTGATCCAACCAGCCCCCCAGTGGGGGCTGGCTGATCTCGTCCGCTCACCCCGTTCTCGAAAGGAACACCCCATGACCAAGCCCGTCCAGAAGTTCGTGATTGCCCTTTGCCCCATCACCCCGCGCTACTACCGCGACCTCGACAACTCCTGTAATTGCCCGATAGGGACAGTGGTCAAGTCTGAAGCCCTCGTGTTCGACAACTGGGAAGACGCCAAGCAACTCGCGATCAACATTAGGGGATGGGGCGGAGCGCAGCGCATCGAGACCATCACGGTGCATGTGGAGGTCGCCGACCTGTCGACCCCAGAGGGTCGCATCGAGGTCCGCGATGCCTGCACGGAACTGTGGGTCGAGGTCAGCGATGGAACACACACAACCAACTGCGGTTGGGAATCAGTGCGCGCCAATGTGGACCGCATCGGAATGCACCTGACACAGGCGATGAAGGCTTGGGGATTGCAGTGCGCGATCGAGAATCGCGGGACTGACGACGACGACACCTCGCCGTCCTCCCATGTGTCGGTCGACCTCTCAGACATCAATGGCAACACCTTGTCGCTCCACTGGGAGCCGATGGTCGACGGGTTCGACTACCCGATGTCAGGTGAGGACGGGACCGACCTCGATGAACAGGCTGCGCAGTGCGAGCGCGAACCAGAACCAGACGAGACGGAAATGCTGCGCCGCCAGATCGTCGACTCGCACCACAATGCCCTCTCCAGAATCCACGCGGCGTATCTCAAGTCGATCGCCGCCGCCGACGATGTGCTGCGTTGCTCGCTCGCCTTGCTGGACCGCGAGCCGACAGCCATGTGTGACGGGTGCGAGAAGCAGCACCCCGAATGCGACATCGAGGTTCATACGATGGGCGATGAATCGATGGCGCTTTGCGAGCAGTGCAAGCAGCGCGATCATGCGCACCGCACCGACTCCTGACTTCCACAATTAACACACAACAACGGGTTGCAACTTGACACGGTTGCAACCCGTTGTACTCTCCCTGTTCAACCGTTCTTGAAAGGAACACCCCATGAAAGTCAGCATCCTCGTACCGAACCCCGACCGACTCTCCGCGCAGGTGCATGAATTGCACCGCGCCATCACGGAAATTCATGAGGACCAGCGCGCAGTCACTGGCAGCCACCTCGCGATTCTGCAAACGCGGGTCGCCCTTCTCCGCCAGATTGAGGCGGTCCACGGATCATGGACTGGGCAATGGGAAGCGCGCCTCGCGCAGGCGGCAGCGCGTGTCGACGACAACGCCAACCGCGCCGAAGAGATTGCAACATTCATCACTTCGATGAACAACCCAGCGAAGTGGACGACACTGACCGCGAGCAGCGTAACGATCGCGCTGAGCGCGCTCAGGCAGTACGCAAGCAATCGCGGTGAACTTTATGACACCGCCATTGAAAATGACGGATCGATCGACGCTTGGGGTTGGGACCCCGACTGTGACTCTGAGTCGGAAATGACTTGGCGGGTACGGGTCCGCATCACAAAGGGAGGTGCAGCATGAAACCAATCGGCTACCAATTCAACGGCGCGCTTCAATGCCCCGATTGCACAGCCGCAGCCGTTGAAACGGGCGAACTTTTGCGACCGATTAGCGTCAAAACGGAGCCGCGCTATTGCCGACATGGTCGGGAGCGTATTGCGGACGACTTGGTTAACACAGAGGGAGTGGCGGTCAACGCCGCCTTCAGCATTGGTTATCCAGACGGATACACCTGCGACACCTGCGGCGAGGTCCACCCGTGAAACGACAGACCGACCCCACTCTCCTCGACCTCATCGGAGGCGCGATCGCAATGATCGCCCTATTCATCGTCCTTCTGTTCATCGCAATCTAACACTTTGTCACTTGACTCAGTTGCAATCAGTTGCTACGCTCTACTAGCCGCAGGGGAATTACCCCCTGCCGCCTACCTCGAAAGGGTATTCAGTCATGGCTCACGAAATTCGCTCGAATGATCAAGTCGTCCTCGCTCGCACCTCCGCATGGCACGGTTTGGGGGTGGTCGTCGCCGACCAGTTCTCCCCCGCTGAGGCGCTTCGCCTTGGCAAACTCGACTGGACGGTCGAGGAGTCGACCGCCCTCACCGCGACCTTTGTCGAGGTCGACGGTGGCGCCACGCGCAATGTTGTCGAGACGCACAAGACCCTGCGGCGCAGCGACGACAAGAGTGTCCTCGCTACAGTCGGCGCAGGATACACCGTTGTTCAAAACTCGACGCTTGCGGACATCGCCGCAGCGTTCAACTCGACGGGGCAAGTGAAGTGCGAGACGGCAGGATCCCTGTTCGGGGGCTGCAAGGTTTGGTTTCTCCTCGCAGGCGAGACGGTCGATGTCGGCAAGCGCGGTGACCTTGTGAACCGTTATGTCATGCTGCACAACGCGCATGATGGGACTGCCTCTCTGGGAGGCGACATCGTCACGGAGCGGGTCGTCTGCAACAACACCTACATGGGTGCGCTTGCGGAAAGCGCTCGCAAGGGTGGAAGTTTCTTTCGCTTCCGCCACACCAAGGGCGTGTCGATCCGCATCGAGGATGCGAAGGACGCGCTTAAGGCGTACTCAGCGCAGGCTGCGAGAGACGACAGCGCCATGCAGGCGCTCGCGTCCAAGCGCCTGACGATGGCTGAGATTCAGTCTCTCTGGACTGAGGTCTTGATCGCAATGGACGGACCGATTGCTCTCAACCCCAAGTCGGAGCAGGAGTCGACCCGCCGCGCCAAGGCGATCGAGGAGTACGCGGAGATGTCTCGCGTGTTCGACAGTGAGTCGCGGCTGTTCGGCGCCACCGCTTGGGTCGCAGCAAACGCTGCCACTCACCTGATTCAGCACTCTCGCGGTCGCCTCAAGGGAGACGCGCGAGTCAGCGCCGACCTGTTCGGGTCCTACGCGGATGACAAGCGCATCGTGATGCGCGCAGCGTTGGCAACCATCTAACACCGCAAGAGCAGGGGGGGCATCCGCGTGGATGCCCCCCCTTGTTCATTTACACAAAGGAACTGCAATGCCAGACATCTCCCCACACTCTCGATGCACCAGTATCTCGCTGCGGCGCGACACGAAGGCAACGCTCGACGCGCTCGCCATCGCAGGGCGCCGCTCGCGAACCGCAACCGTCGAACTGCTCATCGACGCCTACCTGCGCGACAACCCCACCATTGCAGGTGTGGTCGAAAGCGCTCTGAAGCACTGAAAAAAATAGGCGCGATCAGATGGTCTGACCGCGCCCATGAAAGGAACACACGAGGAACTCTAGCATGGAATCAGGAATCTACACACTCAAGGACGCGGAATACTTTGCGCTCGACATCCCGTCGAGCAGCACCACCAAGGTCTTCCTGACAAGGACCAACGCTCACGCTGCTCACGAGCGTGAGAACCCCACCGACAGCGATGCATTCACACTGGGCGCGCTAGTTCACGCCCTTGTGCTGACGCCGCACACGATCGATACCGACTTCATTCGTGTCGGGAAGGTCGATCGGCGCACGACCGCAGGGAAAGCCGAATGGGAGTCGGCGGTCAAGCGCGCAGCGTTGGCAAGCGCGCGCATCGTCAGCGACGACCAGTTCACACTGGCGAGCGCGATGGCGCGCGCGGTGATGACCTTCCCCGCATGGGTGAGGTTGTCTGAAATGATCAGCCAGCGCGAGGTTGCCATCATTGGCAACATCGGCGGGGCGCCAAGCAAGTGCAAAGTCGACGGCGCAAGCGAGGACTTCACTATCATCGTCGACCTCAAGACCTGCCAATCAGCCGCGCCGCGTGAGTTTGCGCGCGCCTGCGCCCAGTTCCAATACGCCTATCAGGCGGCGTTCTACCGCGCCGTAGCGGGGTCCGTTGGCAAGACGGTCAGGGACTTCGTGTTCGTCTGCGTTGAGAAGGAGGCGCCGCATTGCGTTGCCGTCTATCGCCTCGCCGATCGCGCGATCGATGAGGCGGAGAAGTTGATCGTCCCTGCCGTGCGCCGATGGGGACAAGTCAAGCAGGGTTCGACCGAAGGGTATCCGACATTCATTCAAGATCTGGACCTGCCCGAATGGGCTTACGAAAAGAAGGAAACACCATGAGCGACAACTCAATCATTCTCGATCAGGAGCGTATCGACCTCATCGCACGGACCATCGCCAAGGGCGCCACTCCAGACGAGTTGGCACTGTTCGCGCAGATCTGCCAGAGGACGGGTCTCGACCCATTCGCTCGACAGATCTTCGCAATCAAGAGGTGGGACGCGCGAGAGAAGCGCGAGGTGATGCAGACGCAGGTCAGCATCGACGGCGCTCGACTGGTCGCGCAGCGGAGCGGTGAATACGCGGGACAAGACGGTCCGTTCTGGTGCGGGACAGACGGAGTTTGGCGGGATGTGTGGCTGAGCGCCACGCCGCCAACGGCTGCACGGGTCGGCGTTTTGCGTCGAGGCTTTGCCGCGCCGCTCTACGCGGTCGCCCTGTGGGCGGAGTATGCCCAGAAGAACAGGGACGGAGACGCAACGCCGATGTGGGCGCGCATGCCGACCGTGATGCTGGCGAAGTGCGCCGAAGCGCTCGCTTTGCGGAAAGCGTTCCCCGCCGAACTCAGCGGGGTCTACACGCCAGAGGAGATGGCGCAGGCTGACAGCCCAGAGCCTCGCGCTGCCTCTCTGGCGCCTCTCAGTGATCGGGCGAGGGCATTGAACGCCGCTGTCGTCGAGCGCCCCACGCAGGCGCTGCCTGCTCCTGTTGAGGAGCCGAACGAAGACCACCACACCTTCTCTGTCGAGTCGATCGAGTCGACCAAAAACGCAGCGGGTGCGACAGTCTGGAAGATCACCAGCAAGAGCGGCAAGACTTATGCCTGCCTCGATCAGATGATCATCGAGGACATCGGTATTGCCAAGGCTGCGGATCGCGCCATTACGGCGGAGGTGCAGAAGCGCGGCAAGAATCTGGTCATCCTCTCAGTGGAGGGCGTGACCGAATGAACGAACCAGATCTATTCGATCTGGCTAAAGCGGAGCGCCTGCGCGATCGAGGGATCGCGCAGGCGTCTTCGTCTAGGACAGATCTACTGGCGGAAGCAAAGCACATCGCAGTCGCGCTCAGTTGGTCAAGGAACGAGATTACCTCAGACGATGTCGCTCGTGAGATGGCGCGTCGAGGACTCAATTACTCTGCGCTCGGACCTGCCGCAGGCGCCATCTTTAGGCGCGGCTGGGAGTGGACTGGGCGCATTGTGAATTCGCATAGGGTTGCGAATCATGCGGCTGCGTTGAAGGTATGGCGACGAAAGGAAACACCATGAAAGACATCATCAGCGTAGCGCTCGCTGCAATCACCCTCGCGTGTTGCATGTTCACTCTGTACACACTTCTCGCACCAATCATGAAAGAGGAGGACAAGCATGACGAATCCTGACATCGTGACGATCCTCCGTGAACGCATTGATCAATGTCGATGCCTAGGAGCAGTACCCGCTACACGATGTTGCGGCGGCTGCGAACATGACACGCGCTGCCTCGCCGAAATTGTGGAAGTGCGGCGCGAGCGCGACGAGGCTCAAGTTGATCAACGGCGGCTGACAGAGGATCTGCGCCGCATGGATGCGATAGTAACGCTGATGTATGTCAGCATCGAAAAGCGTAAATTGCGGGAGGAGACACCATGAACACCAAGCGAAAGTGGATCACGACGACCTTCGAGGAAATTGCTCTCTGGGATGGACTCGATTCAGCACTGGTCGGTGTCGTTACGCGGTGCGGAGAGAAGCATCCCATTGCTGTGTACGAACACAGCGCGCTGCTCAAGGCGCTGGCAAAGGAAATGTCGTTCGACGATGCGGTGGAATGGATCGATGTCAACATCAATGGCGCGTACATCGGTCCACTCACACCATTTACGATGACGATGGCGCCTCGTACCTCGCGCAAGCAGAGCAAGTCATCGAGCGCAATTGCGGAGGCGCACGAGATCGTCCGCCTGCGAAACGCCCTAGAGAAGATTGCCGAAATGAAGGAGGAACCGTACTGCGCCGACTTTGCGCGGGACATCCTCGATCGACGGGAGGTTCCGTGAACATCTTCACCATCGTGAATTGCATCAACAAAGAATTCCCGTGCGAGAACTTCAGAGGACCACTCCTTCGGCATCAGCACACAATCATGGTCGGAGCCGCGTATGAACTACCCCGTGTCCGCCCCAGTGGTGTCGATGTCGCAGGCGCCATCGGAATCTCTAGGATGCAGGTAAAGGAGCGCCTAGTTAACTGGCACGAGATGGACTGGCGCGACCGTCATGGTTGGCTGCTCCTCATCAGCGAAAGGATGCGTCGTGAAACGAAGCCCGTGGATGCCCCTCTATGTCGATGACTGCCTTGCGTCATGCGCTGACCTCACAGCCGAAGAGTTCGGTGGTTACATGCGCCTGCTCATGTACATCTGGTCTCGCGGACCCATCGAGGCTGACGAGGCTGTCGTATGTCGAGTCGCTGGAGTTTCACCCAAGGTATGGCTGCGCATCTCCAAACGATTTGACGCTTGCAAACGAGAGGACGGGACTAATGGGTGGAGCCAGCGCCGACTAGAGGCTGAGCGCCTCAAGCGTTGGGCAAAGGGCGAGGAAAGATCCGCCAGTGGTAAACGCGGCGCAGCGTCGAGATGGAATGGCTCAGCCAATGGCTCAGCCAATAGCAAACCGATGGCATGCCACAACCACAACCAGATAAGTAAGTCCAATGTGGTTTCCACGAGCGGCGAAACGCGGACAGCGCCCCCCTTTGAGGGGGGGGGCTTGCCGCGACTCATCATCAAGTCGGGCGACGAGACCGACGATGCGACCGAACGCAATCGAGCATTCGTCAGAGCGCACAGGAGCAAGACATGAACGCCGTACTGATTCCGTATCCGCCGATAATCCTCTCGCCGAACTCTCGAACCCACTACATGACCAAGCACAAGGCGGTGTCCGCGTACAGGAAACTCACGGCTTACCACGGGGCTGGCAAGGAATGCCTCCAGAATCCCGTCTGCGCCATTGTTCCGCTCGTGACCACCCGCAGGCGCCGCGACATCGACAATGTCTTGGCGAGCCTCAAGGCGGCTCTAGACGGATTGACGGATGCGGGGTGGTGGAAGGACGACCACGACATTCGGGGCTACCACCTAGTGCCAGAGATCTACAGCCCCAAGTTTGGAGACAAGAAGATCCTGATCGTCGCTTGTGAGCAGGAGCATGAACAGGAACTAGCCGTGAGGGTCAAGCGGTTCAGGGAACAGGTCGACATTGGATTGCCAGAGACGGCACTGGCAACCTACTTCGATCTGATCAGCCGACCAGTTTAAAAAAGCCCCAGCCGATTGGCTGGGGCTGTTTCATTTTTGACCCCTAAGCATTAAGTGTGTGCTGCGGATCAGGTTCCCCTGAAACGCAGCCACCCTCTTGCGAGGGCGGAAGCGCTTGGGGAAAAGATGCTGGAATGATACAGCGCTATCGATCCAGTTGCAAGTCGTTCGCACTACGAATTACCGACTTCATCAATGCGGCGCGGTCCTTCACCAACTCTCGTCGCTCCATCGGAGTCGCGGTCTTCATGGCTGTGCGGATCTTCTTGAGTTGCTTGTCGATCATGTCGATCTGCAAACCCAACTGGATCTTGTTCTCGTCGAGACCACGAGCGAGGATCTCAGCCTGTTGTTCCTCAGTTGCGGTCCCTCTTGCCATTGCCTTGTAGCGGTTCATCTCGCCAGCCAGATCATCCTTGATCCCGTACATCGTCTCCGACAAATAACGAGTGTCGGTCGATGAATCTCCCACGAACACGCGAGCGAGCGGGATGCCGCTGATGTCAGCCTCTTCAGGGTTAGTCGCTGCCGTGTACAGCCTCTCGATGTTTCGCCCAGCACCGCTGAAGTAGAACCCTGCCAGATACTGAAGGCTGTTCGGAGACGCGAGGTCTTGAAACGAACCCAGTCCGTTCTCGAATTCGTCTCCGCCGAACAGGCTGTTCAGCCCCTGTGAGGCGCTGATCGCCCACTGGGGTGTTCCGTCAAAGTACTTGTACGACATAGGCATGCCGTCTGTAGTGCCTTGCGGTCGGATCGGTCGACCCATCCAGTTCTGGTTCATGCCGACCTCGAACAGCGGTCTCACAAAGGTAGGCGCCGCAGTGGTCAAGATGCCTTGGATACCCTGACTCGTTACGCCGCTGCCGCCCATCGGATTGAACGCATTCAACGCATCGTTCACCATTCCAACGACCAGATCGGATGTCGACTTGGGTCCCATCGTCGAGTCGGCAAGCCGAACTCCTGCTGAGTACAAGGCATTCCACCCGTAGGACAACGGAAGTTTGAGGTACTTTCCAGAAGCCCTTGGATCCATGAAGATCATGCTGCCCGACTTATCGTATTCAGGAATGTTGTCGTAGTTGTCTCGACCAGTCTCGTCGTCCTTGCCACCCATCGCGCGCGCCATCGCGCCCATCAGGTATCCAAGACCAACCACGCTGAGTGCAAAACCCTTGTTTCGATTGACCGCATTACCAATGTTCACAGTTCCTTGGATGCCTGCGTTGATGAACACATACTTGGTGTTCATCACAGACTTGCGCAAGCCGCCCTTTCCAAAGTCGACATTGATATCTCGCGCATAGAGACCAGCCTGCGGATCAGAGGCTCCTTCAGAAACCCGTTGCGCAAACGCTGCAACACGACTAGCGGTTTCCGCCGCCGTAAAGAACGCTGGATACCAACCAAGAAGAGTGCGCGCCAAGCCTCGATCGTTGGGATCGCGTCGAGCGACACGGGCAGCAATCGCATCGAAGTCAAGGTTCTTTATTTCAATGTCGTTCTCTTTCCAATTGATCATTTGACCGCCAGCATCGACGAACCGTGCATACATCGATCCGACTCTTGGCTGGCGCTCAAACCATGCGTCGTGGAACACATTGATCCACGATGGAACCCACTTCGCCGCCATGCCTACTGATGATCGACCGCCCTGCAATGCGTTGTTTGTCAGGATTCCGTTCTGGAAATCCTTAATCATGTTCGTAACTGCGAACACTGGATTGGCTGGTCCAGTTGTCATAAACCGCCATGAATTGTTGGCTACTTGCAGCGCCCTCTCAAATGGTCGCAAAGGCATGTTGGGAGAAGTCAGGTTCTGCTGAAGGCGCGGGTTGTTGATCTGGATGATCACCATATCCCCAGCCTCGTAGTTGTTCCCGTTGATCGTCATTGGGCGATCAGCGTAGACGCCGAAGTTTCGCGGCTCGTCCATCCAACTACGGTCTGCAACCCTGCGCACTCGACCGTTGGAAACTACCGATCGCATCGGCGTAGGGATGACCTGCGCCCATGCGTTGTCGTTCACATTCTGAACGAGGTTCAAGAACTGCTGACCTACTTCATTGCGAGCCACTCGACGCAGCGTGTCTTCAAACACAAACCCAACCTGAGAGGTGATGTTCTCCGCTGCTGACCGACGACCAGTTCGCTGTGGCATACCACGACCCTGCGTCGATATACCCCTACCAGTAGCCGTACCCTCCTCTTCAAACAACTCATCGAACGGACGGTTCGGCGCGCCCTGAAGAGGAACATAGTGCGTGTACCTAGTGGTAAGCCGATCGAAAGTTTCTTGGTTGATGAGACCGTTCTGAAGCCTCAGTGCTAGACCTTGGCGCAGCATCGCTCTCCAGCGTTCAGCAATGCGATTCATCTGCCCGTAACGACCAGACGCATTCTCCGCCGCAATGATGTTTCCAGCACGGAGGTCCGTCATACCAGTACCACCGTCTGGAACCGTGGAGATTCCTGTGGCTGGATCGGTATTGATCTCTGCGATGTATTGGTTTCCACCATTGAGCGCATGTTGCGCGTAGAGGAATTGATCCATCTCATCCACCGCAATGCCATGCTCAGCCTGATCTCGCATGACATCTGCGTAGTTCCGCTCAGCCTCCAACTGCATTGCTGCAATTCGCCCTCCAAGGATTCGCGCTCCCTGATACGGGTTGTGCGTATCGGGAAGGTTGCCTCCAAAGTTCGGCGCCGCTTCCTCACCCATACGCTTCAGTTCTCCGAAGCGATCGATGTAGTTGAGAACCGTTTCATCCTTGGCGCCAAGGATGCCAGTGCGGACGCTGAAGGCTGCTTCAGTATCTGGAGATAGGTCTTCTCGATACTGCTTGAAGAACGGGCTGTTCGATTCTCCGAATGAGTAGATGCGCTTCGAGTCATTGCGCATCGAGAACGGAATGCGAGAGTCAGTCAGATCGAAGTCGCCAGTTCCAGCAACAGCGGACTTGAGCCGATTGGGATTCCACACAACGACAGAGGTGTTGTCTCCGTATACCTCGCGATGCGCAGCCAAGGCGGAAGGAACTCGATACCTATCGATAGGATTTAGCCCACGAGTGTCATCGTTTGCAGTCCATTCTTGGGCGAACATGCTTTGCCACTGACGCCGAAGCGAAGGATTTCGATCGATTCCCTCTGCGTAGTTTTGATATGTGACTGCGTCATGCCCAAGTCGTTCAAGTATGTCTTGGGAATATCGAAGATGCGCCCTGCCCAATGTCCGCTGCATATCTCCATTTGGAGGCATTGGAAGTCCAATGTCGCTGAAAGCCTCCTCAAAATCAAAATTGGTAAGTTTGTCAGCCCAATCAAAGTATCGCTTCTTCTCTGTAGCAAACTTGTCGTAGTTGATGCGCTTAACAATGAGAGCGCCCCGCAGAACATCCATCACATCCCAAGTTCCCATATCGGGAAGTTCAATTGGGTTGTAAGCCGAGATGTACAGCGGGTACATCGTTGGGGTCTTCCTGTTGCTGCTCGTCTTCTTGTGGTCATCAAAGAACTGCTTTGATGCCTCCCAACGCCCAGCATGGAACCCAAGTTGGTCTGATTTGATCTTGTCTCCGTCAAACGAAATGAACCTGCTGTTTCCAGAATGGAACCAGATGTCGTTCGGGACAATCTCGTTCAGCCTGTTGCCCTTGTCGAAGAACGCGAAGCCATCAGTGTCTGGCTTTGGTCGACGCGCATCAACGAGGACGTCCCTCATCAGCAATGCTTGGCGTTCATTCACCGCCACCAATTGACGGATCTTGTTCTCGTTAACCAACATCTCTTCCGCATCAATCTGCTTGATGGTTTGGAACTGAGAGATCTTCCGCATCGAGAACTGACTTGCCGTCTGGGCATACGCATGCTTGCCAAGGACAGTTGCCAGCGCGGCGCGGTTGACGCGCGCGTCATCGACCCACGGCTTATCGCGCGTAGGCTTCATCGGCATTCCGCTGGCGTCAAGAGGTACAGGAACAGTTGGATCCAGCGTAGATGGATCTGCTTCCGTCACTTTGAATCCAACAGGGATCACGCCGCTGCCACGACTTTGCATCTCATCAAGTGCGTCATGCCAGCCCTGCGGAGTGAAGTCGAATATCTGCTTGTCAAGCGAGTAGCGATAGACCTGACCAACCGTTCCGTCTGGCTTCTGCGCGTGACCGTACTGGACTCCGTATCCAAAGGTATCGAACCGACCCTCTCGCGCAAACGTTCCAATGGCAGTGTTGCCACCAGTGTTGATCATGTTGATCAGCGCATCGATCGTCGCATGGCTTGCTTCCTGTTGTGAAGCAAGAACCCATCGCATCCAGTGGTAGCCGCCCTTTGTCGCAAACGGAATGAATGAAGGGTGAGCCTTCACCATCTCAGAGAAGATCTTCTGTGGATCAATCGTCTTCTCGATTGCTTCGTAGATCGCGGCGCCTCGAACATCGTCGAAGACTGGGGCAAAGCCAGAGACACCCTTCTTCACAGAGGTGACCTCAAGACCAAGTTGGTCGGCAAGTCGTTTGCGCTCAGTTTCAACCTGAGCAGAAGACGCTGGCATCGGCATGAAGCCAACCTCAGTCCGCTCAAAGACCTGCTTCTCTCCTGCGGCTGCTTGCCCAACTGGCTTGTTGACCACGAACCGTATGCCTACGGTCCTTCCGTCATAGAAGCCAGTTCCATGCTGACCTTCGTTGTTCCATCCGTCATTGATCGCTACGCGATCCATGACCATGACGTCAGTCTTTCCAGCCAGCAACGAGATGAAACTGACAACCTTGTTGTCAATACCCATGCCTCCACCCAGACGGTGGAAGACTCGACGCACTTGCGCGCCGCTTACGTTGGTATCGGAAAGGGCATCATGGAAATGCTGGATACCACTTTGGGTCTTCCCACCAATGGTCACCTGCTTCCCCATATTCGCCATAAAGAACTCGCCGAATGCGTTGGCGTTGTGAGTAGCGCCTGCGCCAATAGATCCGTTTACAAACAGATCAACCTGAGTATTCGGGATTGGCTTTCCAGCCTTGTCCTTAGCACGGACAATGATCTTGTTTCCGTTTGCGTCGAGCGGGTAGTAGCCGTTCTGCGCGAACATCGCACCAATCCACTTGTCCCACTCCGCACCAACAGCACTGTTCCATGTTCCGTTCACACAGTGATCAGCAAAGTACGGGAACTCTGTCCCATCCTTTGACTTGAAGTTGGTGATGTCAAGCCACAGGCTCTCCTGTACAGACGGAGATACGCCGCGAGACATGAATCCCCACGCAGCCAATAGAATGGTGTGCTTTGGGCTGACCATTCCGCGCATGTAGAGATCTGCCAGTAGAGAGGCAGAAGTGAGACCGTGGACAGAGGCAGCCACCTGCTTGGCAGTGATCTTCTTGAAGCGCTCGATCTCCCCAGCGAAACCATTGGCAATGCGCTTGATGTGATCCATTGCCAGAACGGGGATGGTTCTGCTGCCAAATAGATCTACAAGGAAGCGAGCAGTTCCGTTCTCCGTGACCATCGCATCAGGATGCTTAGCCAACAGAGGATCAATGGCGCTGATCTGAGCGTCTACCGTGAGCAAGGTAGATGATGCACCAATTGCAGCATCACCTTCTTGGTTTAGCCCGATACCGCTGCCCTTGAACTTGGTGAGCAGTCGCGGTTCAAGACCGTGACCACTGCGCTCAGCGATCAGAGCATCGGTGGCGGCGATGAGTCTTCTGGTGACTTCATCGGCGATGGCGGGGTCGGGTTCGATTTGTCCGACCCAATATCGGTGGTCGACGAGGATCCCCTCTTCATCCGCGATGGCAGCGACTTGGGAAGCAGCGTTGACCCATAGATCCCAATCATTAGCGGATGCGATGGTGGTAGCATCGTCAGACCCAACTGCTTGCACGACTCGTTGCGTTCGTCCCAATACATCGTAACCTCCAATTTCGTTGTAGTCTGACACTCCTTCGCCGACCGATACGCCAAGACCATACTTGGTTGCAATGGCTACTGCCGCTTTATTCCAGTCGGCGACTGGTCCACCATTGAAGTGTCCAGCATACACCGCATTCCGCTCAGGTACAGCGGAAGATCCTCCAAGCGCCGCATCTGTTTCAAGAAGTAGCGCGTCAAGTGTGGCAGACGGAATAGCCTTGCCATCTTTGGAGTGGATAACAATGAAGTGGCTCTTATCAGCCGCAGGCGTTGTTGGCGTAGTCGCGATGATCGAGATAGCAGCCTTCTGCATGAACAGAGAGCCAAGCACCTTCGTCAATTGCTTGATGTCGTCGTTGCTGGTGTTGACCCATCCGATTCGGAAAGTCTCTTCGAGGGCGCCCTCAAACGCACCCTTGATCGTCTGAATCGAACCAATCTTCGCGTTGGCAGCGTTGGCAATCTGCTTGACAGCAGAAAGAAAATCAGAGTTGTTACCAAGCAGGCTCTTGACCCGATGCGCCATGCGCATGCGCGTCTCTGTTTCGCTCGTGTTGTTTAGTGATGGATCCTTGAATCCAACAAACATCGGAGCCGCTGTTGGAAACGGAGACACAATGGACTTATCGCGCCCAATAGCAGACATGCGAGCAGCCATGCCCTTTGACTTAACCGCAGCCGCAGCCTTAGCAGCAGTCTTTGCAATTACCCTTGCCGCAGCCTCCGCAGCCTTTTCAGCAGGAGTCTTGCGAACAGAGTTCATAATCTCTGGACTAGCAGTCGGGTTGGCGTTGTAGTAGCCCTTCACCTGATTAGGGCGGTACGCAATCCAGTAATCACCACGGGAGCGACCCAAGATATCTTTGCCATTCGGAGCAATGACATGAACACCGTCATATCCAGCGCCCTCAAGTAGGCTTTGCGCGGACTTGTCTCCTCGACGCAATTCATCTACTAGTTTGTCGAGAGGTTCTCCAGTCAACCCAGACGTATCCGCTACCGATTTCATAAATGATCGGTTGGAGTTGAACTGTTCATACACAAACGGATTTTTGATGGATGCTACGGCTGGAACAACGCGTGAATTTTCTGTTTCTCCAGCAAACTTGTTTGCGGTATCTGGCTCATCAGCCAGATAGATTCCTGATCCGTAGTTTCCAAACTTACCCGCTTTGAATTCCTTAAAGTCTTCCTTTGCTTTTGTTCCGTGATACAGAGGAATTAATGCGCCACTTTCGTCAGCAGCCTTTGACCCCTTGCTCCAGATCTGCATCGCAGGAGTCATCTCTTGGCTACCAATTGGGCGGAGAGAGAACTGCGCCTCCATCGGACTCATCGCAGATGATTGAGCGTCAAGGCGAATATTCTCGCGCTCAAAACCAGCCTTGTTTCGAGATTCTTTCCTGATCGCTTTGATCCGACGCTCTGCCGTAGCAAGCGGATTGATTGCATCAACATTCTCTGGAACACCCTGCTCAAGGAATTCTCGCGCGATGGCGTCGTACTTGCCCTGACCAAACACCTGCTTGATCGAAGTCAAAGTGTTACGGAGGAGCAGGCGCCCCATACCGAATACATCCTTGGTGCTTTCTGACAGTTCCATGCGCTCAAGGGTGGGATCAACAAGGTTGGCGACGATCCACTCATCTTCGTTGATGAACTTGTACCAATCCTTCGTCTCAAGACCTTGCGCATCGACCTTCTTCAAGAAGTCGTCTTGTTTCCGTTGCTTCGTAAAGTCCTTCGGATCTGCCCCGTACTTCTTAACGAACTTAGCATGACCATTGTCAAAGTCATCAGCCATCGATTCAATGCGAGAGTCGTCTAAGTGCTTCTCCATCGCATGCCAGAATTCGTGACCGAATGCTTCTTTGAAATTTTCTGCGTCTAATGCCGCTGTTGAAATACCAATTATGTCGGAATGGAAAGCGTAGAAGCCAGATGAACTGACATCTCCTTTCGTTCCTGTAGCCGCTCGCATGTTCTTGGGGCTGAGAATGCGGAGTTTTGTCTCGTCTACACCACCCATTCGAGTGATCAGATCAGTGGCAAACTTCACGTTCTCTACTGGCATGTCACGGCGGCTGTACTCTTGCTGTAGGCGAGAGATCATCTGCTTCTCGCCGCGAGCGTCACCCCGCTTTGGCTTTTCTTCTTGCCCTCGCATGGAGAACGCAATGTCAAAGTCAGACATCAACGCAGACTCGACAGACTCTCCATCGCCCTGTGGCTGGTTGAGAATCCGCTGAGCCACCGCCTCATCCTCTGCTCCTCGATTGCTTACATCAACGGGAACTGAAGGCAGATCTACTGGGGCGGTCTGACGAAGTTCTGGGGGGATGTTGCGCGTGGAAGACCGATTGCCACCACTAATGACTGGTGGGAGATTTGCGCTTGCCTGCGCAAGCCCCAACATCTCAATCACTTTCAAAACTGACGGCGCAGCCGTTGCCATGATCTCCGCGATCCGCGAAGGATCCTTGGCGGCGGCATTGATTGCGTCCGTAGCCTCCTTGATTTCCTTCTCTTCAGGTGGCTGTGCCGACACCGCCGCGCGGCGGTTTGAGAACATGGACGCTGGCGGAACAATATCGATAGGAGGCAGTTGCCCCTGCGTCGGCAATGGAATGCCCTTTTGAGCAGGCGCAGGCTGCGTCTGAGGCGCTTGCTGCGCTGGTTTAGCCGCTGGTGCTGGCGCGGCTGGCGCGGCTGCTGGCGCCGCCTTCGACGCTGCCGAAGGGGTCGGCTTGGTGCTTCCCTT
>Ga0315285_10002827_pt1 | contig 18170 bp, 15 predicted proteins | sample YL17G09_36_MG_FD_203698 | JGI IMG/M metagenome (GOLD analysis project Ga0315285, IMG submission 203698) | Sediment microbial communities from Yellowstone Lake, YNP, Wyoming, USA - YL17G09_36 | ecosystem: Environmental > Aquatic > Freshwater > Lake > Sediment | place: USA: Wyoming | collected... | reverse complement strand
CTAACCCTAACCCTAACCCTAACCCTAACCCTAACCCTAACCCTAACCCTAACCCTAACCTTAACCCTAACCCTAACCCTAACCCTAACTCACGGTCCCGCTGCTCAGGGTCAGGACGTTGCCTGCAGCTGTCGGGTCGAAGTTCGCCCCGCGGATCACCAGCGTCGCCGAGGCGACGTCGAGCCTCGCCAAACTTGGAGTCACGACTGGAGGGCGGAGCGCGGCGGCGGTGACGGTGATGGTCCTGGCCGAGAGGCCAGTCCCAGCGGCCACTGAAGGCAGAGGCGCGCACCCGACGCCGAGCTTGGTCACGACAAAGGCCCCCTTGCTCGGCAACAGGTCCACGGCTTTCCCTCCGGCGCTGCCGCAGGTGTACGAAACGGGCTTCGCCGTCGCGTTGGCCTTGAGGTCGAAGACGAGGCGGCCGACGAAGGCGCCGTCGTAGGTGTACGCGAGCTTGATCTGCGAGATGTAGCCCGCAGAGGCGGGCACGACAGTGACGTCCCCCGTGGGCGAGCACACGGTCAGGCCGGCCTGCTCGATCCCAACGAGCTGCCCCGTCGAGGGGTCGACGAAACACCTGATCGGCGAGCCGGCAGACGCCGAGGTGTTGACCGAGTTGACGAACGAGACGATGCCCGCCTGCCCCAGGATCAGCGCCTTGGTCTCCTGCTTGTAGAGCGCCAGGCCCTGCGCGACGGCCTTGGTGGCGTTGAGCGGGTTGGAGGAGGTGGCGACGGAGCCGACGGCCCGCCCGAGGGCACCGGCGGTCGTGTTTTTGTTCGGCGGAAGCCACGAGCGGAGCTGCCAAGGGAAGCTCTTGTTCCCTGCGGTCAGGGAGAAGGGAGGCGGGCGGGTGAGGTCGGTGGCCTAGAATGGTTTTTCACGAAGGGGAGGGGGTAGAGGGAGAATGGCTTCAATTTTTTGGAGGACGGAAGACAAGAGAGCAAGGACGCGAAGAGAACGAGAGAGGGGGGAGAAAAGAAAAGAAAAGCGAAAGAAAGAGCCGTTATGTTTTTCTCCTTTTCTTTTCTCAGGGTTCGTGCGTGCTTCCCGCCACGGCGAGCGCTTCTCTCTACTTTTTTTTTTCTTCTCTCTCAGCCATTGCGAAACGCCCCAACTTGGATGCCGCTCGAGAGTTTCCTCGCTGCTCCTGTCCCTTGAAATCTCCCCAGATCAGGCAACTCGACAGCTTCCATCGCCCAATTTAAAGGAAATAACACCTAACGCAGCGAGCTGTCGGTGCGGTCGAGGCGAAAAGAGGACAAAGGAGGACGCATTGCTTGGGGCTTCAATCTTTGGGACATCGTGCAGAAACCATCGCGCTCTCAGCACCCCGCCACAGGCCTGCTGTCCTTTCAAAACTTCGTCAGTCGCTAAAAATAGTATATGTCTCAGCACAACAAGCAAGATCAGGCAGCGAGAACCCCGCCCTCTTCCTTCAGAGCCGAGGAAGAGACGTCGAGGCTTCGGGCGACACGACATCGCTCGTTCGATTTCTCCGTCGTCGAGATTTCAAACGGAAGAAAAACAAAACGCTCGCCTGCGCTCTCGTCGCAGAGCAGAGCAGGACGATCCCCGCGAGCAGCGGGAGCACCGCCGCTCTGAATTGCATGGCGGAGGGTTTGAAGAAAATCTCTCAAAGGGGAGAGAGAGGAGAAAAGAAAAAGAGGACGAAGAAAGTGTGAAGGATGTGCAGCCAACTGTTCAACGTCCTCTTTCGAAACCTTCTACGGCCCTTGCCCTTGCCTCTTCCCTCTTCCCCTTTCCTCGGCCAACCAACCTCGGAGGCTACCTAGCCTCCTCCCGCTACTCTAAGCCCGCGCCCGGGCCTTAACCCAAAAACTCTCCAGCGTCTGGGGGTGTTTGAGGATGAGCTTGGCCTCTGGCGTCGGAAGGGCAGACTTACCTCGAGGCCGTCGTTGCTCAGAGAGCGGGCCTTGCCCGTGCTGCTTGGCTGGAAGCATCAGAGAGGCTTCCTCTCGGCCTCTCTGCCAGGAGTGCTGTGCGCGGCCCCGAAGAAAAAGGCCGCTCGCGACGACGCTCATAGGGAAGCCGACGGCGGCGGGACGACAAGCAAGAACAAGAGGAAGAACAAGACAGGCAGTTGAGGCCGCCCTCCTCTCCCCGTCGGCGCGCCTCCAACCCCGAGGCGCGTCGCTGAGCAACGCATCGACACACACAGCGCGACAACGTTTCGAAGAGTCGTCAAGAACGGAAGAGAGCAGGGAAAGTCGCATTTTGCTCTGCACCAACTGAAACCGATAACAGAAAAGGAACCAACCCTGAAAAGAAGTTTAATGATTTCCAACCTCCTCCTTCTCTCTCTTTCCCGATTCTTCGACACGAACTCGTAGTGGGACGCGAAAGCGCCTCCTATCAAAGCTCCTTTTTTATTTTTATTCCGTTTACTATAAATCATCCCTTCGAGTCCAAAAGCACGAGAAACATCCCGTGCTTCCTTGTAAAAAAAAACTCGAAAATAAAAAAAAACGTTTTCTTTTCTTTTTCTGAGGTCGACGCCGGCCTCCTCCTCACCTCCTCTCTCTCTTTCTCTCTTCCTTTCTTTCCTTCCCATCCATCAATTGCGCCAAATTCTTCAAAGCAGCTTGTCCTGAAACTCAGCCACCTCCCTGCAGATGGCGCACTGCCTGCGCATGTGCGGGTCGCTGATCTCGAAGCTGTCCACGGTCCACGTCAGCTCGCACTTTTCAAAAGGCCCGACGCCGTCGCGCCAGGCCTGCTTCTCAAGCGCCTTGAACCGCGCGCCCCAGCTCTCCGGGTCGTCGCGCCAGGCGTGCTTGCGCTTGTAGGCGTCGTCGTCCGCGGCCAGCCTGGCGATCTCCTCGGCTGCCTGCCTCGCCCCGCCCAGGGCCCTGACGTCGATGATGGCGTCCCTGTGCGGGATGTAATCATAGATGTTGGGCGCGCCAAAGTAGACGGGCACGCAGCCGGCGACAAAGCTGTCGAAGATTTTCTCCGTGACGTAATGAGGCATCTCGGAGTTCTCGACGGCGACGCAGAACTTGTAGCGGCGCAGGGTGTCGATCTTGGTGTCCGCGCGGGCAGAGCGGGGCATGTTGTTGAGGCAGCGACCAAAGGACCTGGTGCGAGGTTTTTCGAGTGGAGACAAGACGTTTTGTTGAGGTGGGGTGAGAAAGACGTTTTTTTCTAGGTGGAGAAAAAAGGAAAGCCGACGACGACGGCACCCGCCCCCCCCCCCCCCGCGGTGCAGGCGAACAGCGGGGCGAAAACGAGAGGGAGTCGCGCTCTCGCGGGGGCGAAAACGAGAGGGGGTAGAGCTCTCGCGGCGACTCCTTTCTCGTTCTTTCTCCCCACGAAAAAGAGACGGCGCCCGAAAAACCCGGAAGGAACAAAAAAGACTCTTCTCTCTCTCTCTCCCTCTATCTCACCTCAGCGGGACCCCCAGCGGCTCCAGCACCTCCATCATCGCCTTCACTAGCTCGTCCCTGCCTATCTTGGTCGCGCAATTGGAGTTGACGTACGCGAGGGCGTTCTCCCGCTGGTACGAGGGGTGGAGCGAAGGCTTCGAAGGAGGGGCCTTTGAAGACTCCGTCGTTCCCGACGCCGACGCTCCCCCTCCGGCTGCTGCTCCCACGGGCATGAACGCCGACGCAGGGTTGCCCTCTGCCTCCCAGCACCTCCTGAACATGTCGTCGTAGTAAGGATACCAGATCCGCCTCGGCGAAGGAGAAGAAGAGGCCCTGCTGTCCTCCTCGGCCCCACCTGGCGGCACGAGCGTCGCCAGGAGGTCGAAGCGGCCCATAAACTCCTCGTCAGCCAGGAGGGGGTAGTTTGGAGCCGACTCCATCGACACTCCCACGAGCGCCTGCTCGGGCCTGCGCGTCCTGGCGGCGGCGTCGAGCATTTCCTTGGACATTCCGGGGATGTGGAAGCTGTGCTTGTTTGAAGGAGGGGGGGTGTTGGTTGGGGGCAAGGGGTAGGAGGAGGCGAGGCGAGGTGAGAAAAGAAAGAGGGAAAGAGGAAAAGCAAAGCCGGCCCCCGAGCTCCTCTCCCGTTCGTCGGAGGAGCTTCGCGCGGGGACTTTCGAGGTCTCGCGACAGCCGCAGCACTAGGAGCGAGCAGCAGGCGGCGAGAGAGCGACACAAGAGCGGCTCTTGTCGAGCAGCAGCAAAAAAAAGGAAACTGAAAGAAACTCAAAACTTCAAAAAAAACTCACGCCATCGCGTCGGCGTCAGCAAACCTCGCTTGGTCGCTCGTGAACTCGCACGGGAGGCTCGCGCCGCCCCTCCAGGTGCACCCGGGCACGACGCGCGCGTAGCGCTCGCCGAAGTAGAAGCGGTTGGCCAGCGCGACGACGACCGGAGGAGTTGAGGAGGTGGCAGCGGTGGTTTTGCCGGCGGTTTTGGTGGCGGCAGCAGCAGCGGAAGAAGCTCTTCCTCCTCCTCTGGCACCGGCCGCGGCGGCGTCCGCATCGTTCGCGCCGGCCTCGAAAGTTGCCAGCCCGGAAGCCACCGCGACCGCGGTGCGCTTCCTTTCAGCGTTCTGAGCCGCGACGGCAACATCCGCCGTCGCGATTTTGCTCCTGAAGTTTTTGTGAGTGGCGGCGACGCCGGCGATGTTGCCGCTCCTCTCCTTTCCGTTTCCGTTGCCGTTTCGGGTTCCAGAAGCAGAAGCAGAAGCAGAATCACCGCTCACTCTCATATCGTCATCATTTCTCATAGTGATCAAATCACTGGTTATCAGTTTGCGAGGAAGGGGGTTCGCAGCGGCAGTGGCGTCAAGGTCCTCTGTGCCGCTGGCGGGTCGTCCGTTGGTTCGCGAGTCGAGGGTGGCGGCGGCGATGGGGAGAGCGTTGCTCCTGCTCCTCCCAGCGCCACCGACGGCAGCAGCGTTGGTCAAATCACTGCTGCTTCCCCTGGCCCGCGCGGCGCCCACCAGCGGCGCCTTGGCGCCGCCGCTGCGAAAATCCGGCTCCGGCTGGAGTGGAGTTTTCTTCTGCCCCGGTCCGTTGTTCTTCTTCTTCCCCGCCATCGACGCCGAGCCCGCGGCGGCGCCTTTCGAGCGGCGGCCTCCGACAGCGCCAGCGCGGCCGCCGACCTCGTCAGCGAAGAGGGGCTCGTCGTCGCCCAGCAAACCGTCGTCATCCTCGTCGACAAACAGCGCGTCGCCCTCGTCGATCTCGTCGCCGAAGAGGGCAGCGTCGTCGTCGTCGATGCCGTCCTCGGCAAAGTCGCCGGCGAGGGCGGGACCGCGGCGCGCGTTGCGGCCGCCGCCTCGAGGAGGCGAGATCGCCGACTTTTTCGCCGCAGGCGATGCCTTGCGACCGCCAGCGACGCCGGCACCGCGGCGAACGGGCTCGTCATCGTCAGCAAAGTCGTCCTGTTCGGGTGAGAAAAAGGAAATCAAGTCGGTAAAATGGTGTGAGTTTTTTCTTTTTTCCTGGACCATGACTGCGCCAAAAAAAAAAACTCACTTTGGCAAACTGAGGGGCTCCTCTGCCGCCGCTGCGGCGCGTCGGAAGCCCCCCGTCAGCAGCGACGTCGTCGAACTCGTCGTCAAAGCCGCCGTCGACGTCGCCAAAGAGGCGCGCGTCGTCTTCGTTGTCCAGCAGGAGGTCGTCGCCGCCGTCGTCGTTCAAGTCGACGAGGCGAGAGGAGCGGGAGCGAGAAGAGCGAGAGCTGCTTCCGCCGCGGCTGCTGGTGCGGGAGCGGCGACCACCTCCGCCGCGAGAGCCGCCGCCGCTCCCGACGTTGAAGCCCTCTTCGTCCTCAAAGTCGTCGTCGAGGACACTTCCTCCGCCCCTGCGAGAGGCAGAGACGGTGGCAGAAGCCCGGCGAGGGGAGGAGGAGGAGGAGCGTCTGTTAGAGGTCGACGACGCGCGAGTGCCGCCAGCGCGGCGTCCAGCGGGGGCGCCCTTGCGGCCGCCGCCCCTGCTGCCGCCGCCAAACCCGAAAGCATCCTCAGCCTCGTCGTCGTCGTCGAAGGAGTCCCCAAAGCCGTCGTCGAAGGAGTCCCCAAAGCCGTCGTCGGCGGCGGCACCAACTCTCCCTCCTCTTCCTTTTGCCAGGCCATCTTCCTCCTCGTCCTCGTCGCCGAAGAAGAAGTCGTCATCGTCATCCCCGCCGTCCAGGTCGTCGAAGAACCAGTCGTCGACCTCGTCCGCTGTGGCTGCCTTGGCTTTCGTCGCGGCTGCGGCCGTGCTCGCGGCGCCCTCGGAGGCGGCCTGCGCCGCCGTCTTCGCCGCGTGCTCCTCCTGCGCCTGCTTCGCCTTCTCCTCGTCGATCGCCTTGAGCAGCTCCGCGCTGTCGAGGTCGCCCTTCGAGACCGCGTCGACGACGGCCTCGGCCTCGTCGGGGCTGAAAAACCCGGTGCTCTGCACGAAGCTCGCGAGCTCGGCGCGGTCGAGCGCCTTGATGGCGAGGTCGGTCGCCGTCGCCGCGGAGGTCCCTGGGAGGTCCGCTGCCGTGGGAGAGGCCTTGCGCGGCGAGTTGGAGCTGGACTTCGGGGGAATCCCGCCGCCCTGCCTGACGTTGAGCGCGGCGAGCTCGGCCAGCGTCGCGGTGTCGAGCTCCTGCGAGTTGTCGCGGTCTGCGACCGGCGAGCGCGAGTAGGAGGCGTGGCGTCCCGGGCCAGAGGAGCGAGAGGACGACAGCACGACCACGGCGAGCAGGGCCAGCCCCGCCGCGGCCACGCGCTTGTTGGAGCGCACGGCGTGGGCGACGCGGCTGTTGCCGACGGCGGCCCCGAAGGCCTGGCCGCTGATGCGCCTGCCGCCGCGGCGCGACGACGACGAGGACGAAGCGAGGCCAGCCCACGAAGCCAAGCCTCCGCCGTCGCTGCCCCCGCGACCCCCGACGCCAGACATCAGCTGGTGATAGAGGGACGCTGCCGCAGGCGCGACAGAGGCCAGCTGCGGCGGGACGCGCCACGGCCTGCGGGCCGAGGGCGGCGCGTTGCGCGGCGGCGTGCGGTCGATGGAAGCGCTGGGGCCCGGTTTCGAGGGTGCGTCGTCGGCGGCGTCGGCCGAGGCTGCTGCTGCTCCGAAAGGCGACGACGCGGGCGCATGCCTCGCGGAGGACGGGGGCGTCGACGAGGTGCTGCCGCCGCCGCCGTTCCTCGACGCGGTCTGGAGCACCATTTTGTGGCAATCCCTGTTTGTTTGATTCGAGCTGAGCGCGTGAGAGCGTGGAAGGGGAAGGGGGGAAAAGGGCGAACTGAATGAGACCTCCCAACGAGCGAGCGGGAGCGCGTTTTTTTTTGAAATTTGCTCGCGCTCAAATTTTGATTTTTTCCAACTCGGAACGCGGCACCCAAATGCTCTCTGCGTTTCTTTTTCGCGATCTGGATGCGTCGGAAAGACAGATCGCTCTCGATATCGAGCAAGAGAGAGGCATGAACGGTGCAATCAAGGGGTTCTTTGCGTGCAATGTTCTTCTCCCTCTCTCAATTTCGTCGCAGTCTTACCAAACTCTCTCTTTTGCTACTTTTCTCGCTCTCTCTCTCTAACGCTCTCTTTCTCTTCCTCTCTCTCACGCGCAGTGGGTGCGTGAGAGAGGTCCTCTCTCGCCCCTCTTCGCCTCTCTTTCGCTCGTTTCCAGAGAGAAAGAGAAGGGAAAGAGAAAGAGAAAGAGGAGAAAGAAAAAAAGAAAAAAGTGAGGAGAGATCGCATCTTGTTCTCTACTTTTTTGAAAAATCAATTCACTCCCTTTCTTTCCCTTGTCGCTTTCCCCCGCTCTCTCCCTGCCTGGCTGTCTCTCTCCTTTCGCGGGAAAAGGCCAGCGAGGGACCCAGAGAGCTCTCGCTTTTATCTCTCCAAAGGCTAGCCGTCATGGCCAAGATGACGACGAAAGCAGCCTTGCTGCTGCTGCCTCTCTTGCTCTTTTTCGTCGTTGCCCTTGTTTCCTCGCTACCGGTTTCTGCTTCTTCCATAGCGGCCTCTACTCGCGCTCTGGCCCGAAAGGAAGCCCTTCTCCGCTCCCCCGCCGCTGAGTCGTCGTCGCAAGAAGGATTCGATTCCGCGACGCGTTCGAGAACCCGCAGGAAGAGGGCCGCGATGGCCCGCAGAGGAGGCGCGGTCGTCGATGGAGATTCCTCCCCTTCTTTTTCGTCGCCGTCTTTGACCGCCGAAAACAACCTCGGCCATGACCGCGACGAGTTTGAGCTTTCCGACGAAGAGCTCTTGCTCGAACAGGAGCTTCAGCGCCAGCTGGACGCGGACTTTTTCGAGGACGTCGCGGAGGAGGTCGAGAGGACGAACAGTGCTGCTGCTGCTGCTGCTGCTGCTGCCTTGAAGCCGGCAACAACGGCGGGATCCTCCTTCACCTCGACGTACGGCGTCCCTCCTCCTCGCGAAGCAGCAGCAGCAACGGCGGCGGCAGGGACGGCCTCTTCTGCTGCTGCTGCTGCTTTTGTCGCTCCTCCTCACGCCGCCGCCGCCACCGCCACCACCGCCGCCGCCAAGAAGCCCCTCGACGACATATTCGTCGTCATCAACACCCCGCACTACCTCGGGGACGGGTACGCTGCCCCTGTCGACGGCTGCGTGAGGAAGGTGAAAGCGGCGGAGAGCTCTCCGTCGTCGCCGTCCTCCGTAACCTCCTCGTCCTCCTCCTCCTCCACCTCCTCCTTCGAACAACACCAACAACAACAAACCATCCCGCTCCGCTGCGAGTTCTCGGCGGACACCTCCAAGGCCGTGCAGGCCCACGCCCTCTGGTACCACCTCCCGACCACGGGCTCCATCGGCCCCTACTCCGACCTCCCGGCTGAAGAGAACGGCGGCAACCCTTTCACGACTCGACCGGGGACAGAGCAGGTCGCCGTCGCCGCGACGATGGAGTCTGCCGCCTACTACCCAAACATCCTCGACCCAAACTTCATGAGGCACTTTGCCGTGGAGTCGAGCTACCGGCTGCGGTCGGGGGCCATGCTGGCGTACTTTGGGGAGCCGCACGTGCAGCTGTGGACCAACCTGTCGAGCATCAAGAGCTTCAAGGAGAAAATGGCGAGATGTGTTTTTCCCCTTCGAGGTACTTTGAGGAGGAGCAGGTGCGCGCGGCAAACGAAAAAAAAACGCTCACCAAAACTGTCACCAAAAAAACTCTCGCTCGCTCGCTCGCTCCACTGAAAACCCACAGGCCGCTATCGGCTACGTCTCGTCCAACTGCGGCGCCCCCTCGGGAAGGGACGGCATCGTCGGAAAGTTGATGGGCATGACGGCGACGACCGGAAGAGGAGAAGAAGGCTCGGCTTCTTCTTCTTCTTCTTCGTCTTCAACCTCTTCTTCGACCTCTTCTTCAACCTCTCAGCAGCAGTTCCTCTCGAGCGGGGCTCACGGCTCCCGAGCCTCGACCGTCGCGGCCGGCTCGGCGGGCCACGACTTCGCCAACAAGCTGCTCGAGCAGCCGCATCTACTGACGGAGCTCCAGCGGGAGCAGCTGCTGAGGCAGGTCGGAGGAGCAGCAGGAGCAGCGGGAGCAGCGGGAGCAGCAGGAGCCGCGGGAGCAGCAGGAGCAGCAGGAGCAGCGGGAGCAGCAGGAGCAGCAGGCGCAGGAGCCCAGCAGCAGCAGCAGCAGCAGCAGCAGCAGCCGTTGCAGCCGCAGCAGGCCCTCGGTCAACAACTCCATCAACACCCTCGAAAGCCGCCCGCTGCCGCTCTCCCCGTCCACTCCTTCGGCCGCTGCCGCTCCAACATGCCCCCGGCCCCCACGGGCGGGCAGGTCGCGGTCATGCGCGACTACCGCTTCTGCATCGCGATCGAGAACTCGATCGCCGAGGACTACGTCACCGAGAAGGTCTACGCGGCCCTCGACGCCGGGTGCCTCCCCGTCTACTACGGCGCGCCCAACGGGCTCGACTTCGTGCCCGTTCCCGAGAGCGTGATCGACTACAGGGCTCTGGGCGGCACGCCCGAGGCGCTGATGGCCGAGATCGTCAGGCTCAACGGCGACGAGCAGGCCTACGAGGCGAAGATGGCGTGGCGCAAGGCGGGGCCCGCCGGGTGGTCTCCGAAGTTTCTGTCCCTGAGGGAGAGGGCCAACGAGATGTCCGGGCAGTGCGCGGTGTGCCTGAAGGTTGCCGAGGAACTGGAGAGGAACAGGGAAGAGGAGGAGGGGAAGAGGAAGAAGGAGGGTTTGTCGAGCGCGAACGCGAGCGCGACGACGACGACGGCGATGTCGTTTGTGTCGAACGCGGCTGCCTCTGCTGCCGCTTCTTCTGTCAACCACATGGCTGCGTCGCGGAGGTTTATCGACGGGTTCGAGCAGCAGGTCCCCACCGCGGCAGCAGCGACGGAGAGCGGCGGGGAGGTCAGTATGTAAAAACAATTTGAAGAGAAAACCGCAGAGCGCGGTTTTTTCCCCCCTCGAGTGGTGAGAAATTTCGGCAAGGAAAAAATCGTTCATTTTTAACACATAAAGTGAAGCGCAACAGCAAACGAAACAAAACGAAAACACCACGACGGCCGCGAAGACGTAAACTAAGAAGAGTGCAAACGAATGAACAAACCACCAAAACGCTCACGCGACCGCGCTCGTCTTTGGAGACAACGAAAGAGAAAGAAGCGTCTCCTTCTTTGCCGCCGCCGCCGCCGCCCCCTTCGCAGCTGCTTTCGCTCTCGCCGCCTCCTCCTTCGCCCCGGGCCTGGTCAGCGCCAGGCTCCTGATCTCCAGCGGGGACAGCCTCACGACGCGGGCGTTCCTCTTCACGGTCTCCGGGCTCTGCCGAGCCGGCTTGGGGATAAGGGCCATCGGAGTGATTTTTCCACCGGAACTCTCAACTTCCTTCCCGGGCTCGTCGAGCTTTTCATAGTCAAACAGCAGCGGCCCGTTGAAGATGCGCTCGCCGTGCGGCAGGGAGCTCCCCGTGGGCTCCCCCTTCGTGGCCTCGGCGGCCTGCCGCTTGTCCATCCCAGAGACGGTCAGCTCCGTCACCTCGAAGGGGGCGAAGGCAGCGCCGAACGACTTCATCAAGTCGACGTCGACCGGCGACGAAAGCCGGCCGGCGCCGTCGCGACCGCCGTTGACTCCCGCGCCCCCGCCGGCGGCACCGTCCTCGCCCTGCTCGAAGGCGTGCGCGAGCCTGATCTCGACGCCCTGGCCGTGACCTTCGCCGCCGCTTCGACTCCTCCTGGGAGCCAGCTTGAGCAGCTCGACCGACTCCGGGAGCGGCGCCGCCAGCAGCGCGCCGGCGGCGGCCCCGGGGGAGGCCGGGGGCCTCGCCGAGAACGCGATGACGGGCTCGTTGCTGGCCGCCGACGCGAGCGCCCTCCGCGCCCTCGCCCCGCCTCCGCGCGAGTCCAGCGACACGAGGTGCGTGCCCCTGACGACCACGGCCCTGCCCTGCGCGTCGACGTCGCGCAGCGTCTCCGGGTTGCCCAGCTCGTCACTGATGCGGGCCTCGCGGTGGAGCATGACCTCGAGCTGTCCCGCAGAGAGGGACGCGACGCCCTGCGCGCGGTCGGGCACGATCGAAAACTGGCGGCGACGGCCCTTGCTGCCCGGGGGGGGGCGGGAGGAGGAGGAGGAGGAGGAGGAAGGATCTTCGCCGTCGTCGTCTTCGATGTAGGCCCCGCTCGTCATCGGGAAGTAGTCCCTGCCGATGTCGTTGGCGTAGGGCTGGTCGAGCGGGGCCAGGGCCCAGGTGGAGCGGGAGGCGCGCTGCCTCTTCAGAAACTCCCTGCCGTTGCTGTCGACAAACACCGTCGGCGACGCCGGCGCAGAAAGAGCAGCGGCGGACCTACTCGCGCTGCTGCTCTCCGAGTCGAGGTCGGTCTCGAAGCGGAGGACGACGTCCTGCGGCGCCGGAAGCGGGCCCACGGTCCACTCGACCTCGAAGTTCGCGGCGCCCGCGGCCAGCTTGAAGCTCAGCTGGCCAAAGGCCCCGTGTCGGCGGGTGACCTGGGAGAGCAGGGGCCCGACGATGAGCGACGTCAGGGGCGCGTCCGGGTCGGCGTCGAGCTGTGCAACATTTTTGTTTTTCGAGTATTTTTTTCCGGGCTGAGTTTTTTTTTCTTTCCGGGCTGAGTTTTTTTCTTTCCGGGCTGAGTTTTTTTTTCTTCCGCCTTCTATCTTTCTCTCTCTCCCCTTCTTTCTCTCCCTCCTGAGGATACCCGCTCTTTTACCTTGCTCGCCTCTCCCACCGGGTGGAACGCGTAGTGGCCCGACCTCCTCAAAAACCAAGGCAGCACCGAGGTCGTCAGGTCGTGGCTGTAGGAGAGGAGGGAGGCGCGGATAGAGGCTTCCTCGGAGATTCCGCTGCTGCTGCTGCCGCTGCCGCTCCGGGTCCTCACGCGCGCGAGGCCCGACGACGGCTGCGGCGCGGTGTCCGCCGCGTCGACCAGGACGCCGCTCCTCTTCGCGAACACCAGGTCGACGAGGCCGTTGCTCAGCGTGAGTGTGCTCTCGTCCTCCGTGCAGTTGGCCGGGAACGAGGAGCACGGGGACGATGGCGAAAACGGAGGCGGCGACGAAGCGGCGGCGGAAGAAGCACTGCCGATCTCGCTCCCTCCGCTCTCGGGCTCGGGCTCGACTGCGAACGCGACGTACCCCAGCGGCGGGAGCCGCGCGTCGAAGATCGCGTGGCCAGCCGCGAAGGACCTCGAGCTCTCTCCTCCTCCGAGCTCGGCGAGGCGCTGCAGCTCGAGGTCCGACGCGGAGAGCGGGACGACCTGCGCCTCCGACCCCGACGGCAGAAACTCGAGCGACGACAGCAGCGGCGACGAGGGTCCGCCGACGACTTCCGGGGCCGAGACCTTCCACCGCTTGCCCGCCCGCATCGCCGCGGCGCCCAGCGGCACCCTGACTAGCACGCGCGAGCTCCGCGGAAGCGGGTTGTAGGCCGCGACGGTGAAGGGCCCCCTCGCCGCGTCCGTCAGGGCGACCGCGGGGGAGCAGACGCTGGCGTTGGCCGCCTCGCAGAGCGCGAAGGAGCGCTCGTGCGAGCTCCAGAAGTCTCTGCTGCTGTCATCGTCGCCGGGGATCGGCGCAGGAGGCGAAGGAGAAGCGCCGGAGCCGGAACCAGAAGAAGAAGAAGCAACGGCGTCCCTGACTCCCTGGAGCACCAGGGCGTCCAGGGCCGCAGCGACCAGCCTCCTCGCCTCGCCGGCGGCCTCGGAGACGATCCTGCGGTAGTCCATGTTGACCTCGAGGCGGTCGGTGCCCGTGATGGCGTCGTGGTGCTGCATCAGAGCCACGGCGCGCTCCAGGGGGACGGTGGTCGGGGGGAGAGCAGGGAGGGAAGGAGGAGAGGAGAGGGAAGGAGGAGAAGAAGAAGAAGCTGCTGCCGCTTTCGCCGCCTTCGCCACCTCGCCCCCGACCCACGCGTCGAGCTGCCTCGCCGCGGACAGCAGGCCCGACGACTCCCGCACGAGCCTCTTGGTCCCGGGCCGCGTGCTGAAGTAGCCGGACCAGTAGCAGCCCTTGCAGTCCGAGTAGGGCATCAGGTCGCCCTGCTGGACCGGCCAGCCGGCGCCCTCGGCCTCGGCGGCGGCCTTGCCCATCCCGCCGCCGCCGCCGCCGAGGCCCCTGCCCCGCCTGCGCGCGGCGGCGTGCTCCTCGGCCGTGGCGTACCGCAGCTTCACTCTCCTGGCCGGGTCGGCCAGCGACCGCGCGATCAGCTCGTCGAGGTTGTCGTAGAGCAGCGCGGGGTCGTCCCAGCCGAAGTCGCGGGAGACGGAGACCATGACGGGGCCGCGGCCGCCGCGGGTGCGCTCGGCGACCTGGCGGACGTAGGCGGTGACGTTGGCGAGGCGCTGCTCCCAGCGGGTCTCGGAGAGAGAGGAGGAGGAAGAGTCGGGGCCGGCGTTCCGGCTCCCGTCGCCTCCGTCGGCGCCGCCGCCGCCGCCGCCGCCGCTCCCGCTCAGCCTCCTCCCCCCGGCGTCCACCTGCAGGTCCTCGAGCTCCGCGGGGATGTCGTACTGCCCCCTGTGGAACGCGTAGCACCACAGCTCCGACTCCTCGGCGACGGAGCTCCTCCCCGGAGCCGCGTCCCACAGGAACTCGAGCTGCCGCTTCGAGGCGCGGTGCAGCCGGTCCTCGGTGTCGATCCTGCTGAAGTACACCGACCGCACGCCCATGCTGCCCAGGAGCGCGGCGTGCGCCTGCGAGTGGCCGAACGTGTCGATCTGCCACCCGACCGCCGGCGGCGCCCGCACGCCCAGCTCGGAGGCGAGCCACTGGTGGCCCAGCGAGTACTGGTCGACCATGTCGCGGAAGTGCGAGGTCGCCTCGTCGGGCGAGACCCAGCCCCCGCCGGCGAAGCCCAGCTGCCCCGACGAGACCAGCGCGCGGACGCGGTCCCTCATCCGCAGGGACTGGTCCCTCCACCAGCGCTCGAGGTAGACGGTCTCGCCCCAGGTGTACTTCCTGGCGCGCCGCTTCTCGAGGACCGGGACGATCTCGTCGAGGATCTTGCGCACGCCGTTCTGGCCCGACTTGAAGCCCTTTTCGTAGTACTGGTCGACGGTGAGGAGCCTGCGTTGTTGTTGTTGAGGGAGGAGGAGGCGGAGGAGGTGAGGTGGTTGGTGGCGGAGGTGGTGGTTGGTGGCGGAGGTGGTGGTTGGTGGCGGAGGCGGTGGTTTGAGGGGAGGAGGAGAGAAAGATGTGGTGGAGAGGGTCAGAGGGGGGGGATCGAGGTCGATCGAGGTCGAGGCGGAAAATTCGAAAAAAGGAAAAACTCGCTCGCGCGCCTGCGACGAAGCTCTCTCTCAATCGCTCTCACTCAGTCTCTCCCTCTCGCTCGCTCGCCCGGCCTTCTCCGTCCCTCTCTCTCTCCTGCCCCGTTCGAGGCTCTGCAGCGGTAACGCCGCAATCATCATCAATCAAGAAACTCACCACCCGGGGTCGACGTGCGAGTAGACGACGAGGTAGGCCTCGATCGGGCCGTCAACGTCGCTCTCGTCGTCAGCGCCGTCCGAAACGGCCGATTTGGCGCCCTTCGAACCGACGCTGACGACGCTCCCGAGCTTGCGAGGCACGCCAGGAGGCCTCCTCGCATTGCTGTCGACGCCCGAGAAGAATTTTCCGTGGAGGAGCAAGCGCGCAGAAGCGGCGATTCCCTGGTCGGAACCGCTCGACGCCGCCGCCGTCGACGAAACTCCAAGCACGACACCCACGGCAAACAGCGTCGCCGCGGCGAGGGCCGCGGCCACGCCCAGCGCGAGCCGCTTCCTCCGGCTGCAAGAGGGGCGTCCTCCTGAGGAGGACGGGGAGGCCGCGGCGAGCAGGGCCCGCTGGGCCTCGCCCGCGGCGCCCAGGGGCACCTGCGAGGGGCGGCGGCGGAGCATTGAAAACAAGATGGGAGTGATCGTTTGAGAGAGAGCTCTCTTTCTTCCCGCTCTCGCGCTCTTCTCTCCTTTTCTTCGGCCCCATCTTCACCTCACTGATGAATCACTTCCAGTTCTTTTCGTTGTTTCGTTTTTTGCAAGTGTACAAAAAAGAGAGAGAGAGAGAATAACGACGGAAGGCAACAACTATTATTGAAAACAAAAGGTAGCAAAAAGGAAAACGAAAAGAGTCAAACCGCAGCAGGTGGAGGCGGCGGCGGCAGCCGAGGCGAGGACGACGGAGGCGGCGGCGGCCGAGGCGAGGACGACGGAGGCGGCGGCGACGAAGAGGGCGTCGGGCGCCTCGATGATGCTCCCTCGCCCTTTTTGTTGCCGCTCGTCGTCATCGCGAGCTTGGCCCTGCTGGCGACGCGCCGCAGAGAGGAGGAGGTCGTCGCCGTCGTCGTCGTCGACGAGCTGCCCCCGCCGCCGACGATGACGACGCTCGAGCCTGCGTTCTTCTTCCCCTCCTCCCGCCCTCCCTCGTCTTCCTCCTCCGCCAGCTCAGCCGCCGCCGCGGCCGCCGCCGCGGCCGAGGGAGGCTCGTGCGCGAGGTCTCCACCCCCGGCGGCCATCGCCGCGGGCAGGTCCAAGGGAGCGGCGCGCATGACCCTGTGGCGCGTCTGTGGGAGGGGCTCGAAGGGAGCAGCTTGTTGCTGCTGCTGTTCGACGACCGGAGGAGCGGCGGCGGCAGCAGCGTCAACTACTCCCACGACCGCCTCCGTCGCGGCCGCGGCGGCTCCTGTCGCGGCCATCGTCGCCGCCCGGCGTGGCGGCAGTCGCGTCACGGCAGAACCGACGCCGCCGCTGAAAGAGCCTCCTCCTCCTCCTCCGAGAGTTTTCGAGCTCACGCCGGCGGCAGCCACGCTCGGCACCACGGCCTGCGGCGACGACGCCGCCTGCCTGGCCCCGAAGGCGACGCCAGTCGGAGCCGTGGGAGCTCCTCCTGTCGCTCCTCCTGCTGCTCCTCTGCCGCCGCCCGCGGCGCCAAACCCGCCGCCGCCGGAGATGCCGAAGCCGGCCGAGCTCACGAGCCCGCCCTTGGCCGGGGCCACGCTCCCGCCCCCGGCCCTGCCCCCCGCTGCGGGGGGTGTGTGGGTCCGCGCCAGCGACTCCAGGTCGAGGCACGACGCGTGCGTGACGGGCGCGGCCCCGGCCGTGGGCGTGACCATCAGCGCAGCGCCGCTCGCCCCGGCGACGAGGCGGGTGAACGGAGACACCGCGAACGACGACGACGATGAAGAAGACGGCCCGCCGCCACCGCCGCCGGGCCCCGAAGGGGAGCCGAAGCGCCCGCTGTAGGGCATCCCGGGCGCGCCGACGTGCCTGTGGGCCCTGGCGAGGGGCCCGAACCAGGGCAGCAGAGCCGGGGCGATGTACTCGAACGAGCGCCCCTCGGAAGAAGGAGAGACGGGAGGAGGGGCGGCAGTCGGCGGCGGCCCTCTCCTGGTCGTCGTCGGCGGCGGCGGCGGCGGCACCGCCGCTTTCCCCTCCTCTTCTCCCTTCGCAGCAGCAGCCACCGCCCTGCCCTTGACGCACACGCTCCCGCGCATGAGCACTGCCGAGGAGCGAAGGTTGAAGGCCGCGCCCGGCGGGAGCTCGACCAGCTCGGAAGCTGCGAGCCCGCGGACAAAGGCGCGAAACTCGTCGGCGGCGGTGCGGGCGGCGGGAAGAGACGCAGCATTCTCCTTCTCCGCCGCGCCTCCTCCTCCTCCGGCGTCGCCGTCGCCATCGTCGTCGCCGTCGCCATCCCTCTCCCTCTGCGCCCTGCGCCGCAGCGCGTCTGCGACAGACCTCGCCCTCGCCAGCGACGCCACCCCCCCGAACAGCCTGCCCGCCCCCAGCTCCTCCTCGGCCTCGGCCTCGGCGCGGTGCTTGAGCGCCTCCTGCAGGTAGCCCATCAGCCTTGGCCTCTCCCGCTCGACCACGAACAGGCTCGCCATGCGGAACATGTCGACCTCGGCCTGCTGGCACGCGGCCGAGCCGGCGGCAGACCTTGCGCGCAGCTCGTCGACCGCGGACTGCGGGATGTGAAGAACTAAGGGTCCCTTTCCCAAGGCGTTGCCCTCGGCGACGGCGGCCCAGACGCCCCACTCGGTGCCGGTCAGGCTGCTGAAGAGGCCTGTGAGGCCGCCGCAGCCGAGGTAGACGTCCTGTCGCGCTCTCCCTTCGGTGGAAATGGAGAGGGCGCTGTTGCCATCGATGCGGGAAGGAAGAGGAGGAGGAGGAGGAGGAGGAGGAGGAGGAGAAAGAGAGGACAAGCTGTCGCCGCCGCCGTCGACGACGACGACGCTCCCACTTCCGCCTCCACCAGAGGGCCCCTGAGCGGCAGCAGCCCCCCCACCGGAGGGGGCTCTGGGCCCGCGACTGTGAGCGGTCACTCGCACGAGCCCTGCGACGACCACGATAAACCCGGCAGGCTCCCCGGCGCCGCTCGCGACGACGGCCCCCGAAGGATGCTCCCGCAGCGACGAGCGCCGCAGGAAGAACGCCGCGACTTCGGGGTCGCTCGCACGCACAAAGGGCAGCGCCCGCAGCACGTCCGCCGGCGAGGGCGCGCGCCAGGTGGGGCCGCGCCTCTCCAGCGCGCTCTCCCGCTCTTCGAGGGGAGCCCGCAGCGCCGCCCGCTCGTCGTCGTCGACGGCCCCCGCCTCAAACAGCGCGTCGACGAACGCGGCCTGCTTCCGCAGCACGGCCATCGTCGCGCGGTACGTCTGGATCGCCTGGAACCGCTCGGGCGCCTCGGCCTCGCGGTCGTGCAGGAACAGCCAGACCTGCCGGAGCTGGTTGTCGACCTCATCGGCGACGGCGTCGGCCGCGGCGGCGACGACGTCGCCCCGGGACTCGTCGCCGGCGGCGCCGG
>Ga0315285_10002826_pt1 | contig 18175 bp, 34 predicted proteins | sample YL17G09_36_MG_FD_203698 | JGI IMG/M metagenome (GOLD analysis project Ga0315285, IMG submission 203698) | Sediment microbial communities from Yellowstone Lake, YNP, Wyoming, USA - YL17G09_36 | ecosystem: Environmental > Aquatic > Freshwater > Lake > Sediment | place: USA: Wyoming | collected... | reverse complement strand
GCGGCAAGAAGGTCGTGACCGATGACGGGGTCCTTCTCGCCCTTGACAGCGGCGGCCAGACTTCGATGGCTATGGAAATCGCCCAGTACGCCGAGTGCTACGATAACGATGTCACCAATGTCAAGAGTGGCATCGAATACTCTGAGCAGGAGAACAATTCAAACCACTACCAAGACATCGCTATCCGGCGCGTCCTCGCCCGCTGCGGACTCCGCTTCCTCGGCCGCAAGCAGGAGCTTCTGCATGTCAGGCACGACAGCAAGCAAGAGCTGGGCAGGAAGCTCTCTCCGGGACGGGTCCCGTTCCACCTCCCAGTCCTCGTCAAGCAGCCAGAATTGAACGGCTGGTGGAACCCTCACACGGTTGAATCTTTTTGGCAATCAAACAAGGTCCTACAAATAGAGAATGGTGGGTCAAAATGAAGAAAGGATACAAAGAAGTCAAGCTTGAGCGTGGGAAAGCCCCCGATTGCCCGAGTTGCGGCCAAAAGACGCATTTCAGTTACTTCGGCGGGCGGTGCGACATCGTGTGCCCGTCCTGCGGGGTCATGGGCGACCTCCCGAGCCCGTACAGCGTGGTGGCACATCTGAAGATGAAAAGGTGATTGGTGTGGGAAAGTGCGTTTGCGGAAAGGATTACCCCGACGACTGGACCGTCCATAACATCCGAGGCAAGGACGGCAAGTTCAGGACCGTGATTCCAGCGCACTGGCCCAAGTGCTACGAGCTGGCGAAGAGCATGAGCGAGAAAAGGTGATTTGTACGGCACCCTTACCGAAGTATGTCATCCACCAAGAATATCTTACACGGGGCGGCTGGAAGGCCATCTGCATCTGGATTAACCTGAAGGGCGAGGGATGGTTCGTCCACAAGCCGGGGGAAAACGGCGAGAGCCATCCGACGCTCCACATGAGGGACGGGCGAGCGGCGGAAATCTTCTCCGTGGCCCCGATTCCCAGCTACGGGCAACACCCCGCCGACATTGTCGATGTCTGGCGGGAGGAGCGGCCCGTGAACGACGACGAGGACTTGCCGGAGGGCGGCTGAATGCGGTTCAAGGTCGATGGCAAGCTCATCCACATCCATATTTCGCAGTATGGGAGTGCCCTCAAGAACAGGGAACTATGGCGTCTGCTGGGGCTCCTGAACGACGAAGGGTCGGACAAATTCCGATACATTCAACAGATGGGAGTCGTACTCTCTCCCTCGGACCAACAGGCGGTATCGATGAGCGCATTCGTCATACCCGGCACTGCCCGATATTCGTGCATCCGCTGCGGCTCCTGTTGCCGGAACGTCTTGGGCGGGTGTCCAGCGAAGAAGTTCTTGGAACCGAATGTCTGCATCGACTACGAGAACCGGCTTTCGGGATGCCGCGCCTTTCCGTTCCGGCTCTTCAACGCACAGCCGTTCAGTAATCTTCTTATGATTGCCACTGTCTGCAAGGGGTACGGCCAGGGAGAGTTCGTAAGCACCTACGAGTACAAGAAAATCGTCGATGAGCTTGCGGCCCCCGAGGGAAATGTTGGCGGTCGGCCACCCCTGCCGTTTGACATCGGCTTTGACGCTTTTCAGAATAAGTGGTACTTCAAGAGCGAGAGATGATATTCCATGCCGCTTCTGACTTTCACGGTAAAGAAAGACGAGTTGCTCGCCAAGACGAAGCTCGACACTTTCAGAGTCAACGCCGAGCGCTGGAAGAAGATGTTCAAGCCGCCGGACCGCTTCGGCCTGCGACCTCCCCTTTTTATTTGGTGGCACAACCCACGTTTTATGAGACGGGACCCCGAAGCGTACAAGATGGGGATAGCGAACTGGACTGAGTTGTTCGATGTCCTCGGATACGCAATAACGGAGGGGATGGCCAAGCGTGACGGCTTCAGTACCAGAGAGGAGATTCTTGCGGCCCTCGCCGAACGTAACAAGATGACTGGCGCCGAGGTCCTGACCCATCACTGGGCCAATCTGCAATTCAGGTGGCGGTTCGGCCCGTTCACCAAGGAGCAGTCCTCAAGGATATGCTGGGACTCGCTTCTGGAGCTACAGAACCAAGCCGTTGCGGTCGAGGACAGATGCCCGCACTGCGGGCTAATCGGCGTTTCAGAAGAGGACACGAGCGGCGAGAAGGTCGTCGCATTCTACCGTTGCCAAGTCTGCGGAATGACTTGGGGGTAACATGAACTGCCCCAAAGGGTGCGTGGACAGAAGGGGGAATCCAGTGGAGATGCGTGGCGGAAAGATAAAAGCACGGAAGGAGGGTCGGTATATACGGCACTACTGCCCTCATTGCTTCCATATCGAGTGGCTACCAGAGAGGCGGGAGATGGAGACATGAAACCGTTCGCCAGAGTGGTCTGTTTCTTCGCTCGGTTCGTGCCGAAGGAGAGGCCCGCCAACAGGGCGCCCAAGCCGCTTTGTCCGGCCTGCGGCAAGGAATTGAACGGCAAGGGGTTCTGCGCATTCTGCTATCGGAACTTCTGCGTTCCGTGCCTCAAACCCCATGTCGAAAAGGAGCACCCAATCAGGATTGAATGTCCCGAGTGCGGTTCGAGGGGCAGATTCCGTCCCCAGCTCGCAATCTCCGTCCAAGTCCCAGGCACCGAGGTGGTCTTGGAGGGATACTGTATATGCCCAAAGTGCGGTGCCGAATGGAGTGCAAGAGGTGATATGAATGCCTGAAGAACAGACGACGACAACGACAGTGGCCGTGACCGAACAGCCGACCGCACCAGCGCCAGAGGCGCCCAAGCCCGCCGTCAGGCTTACGACGGTGTGCGACGCGGGGCCAGCGAAGGAGCACGAGTGGACAACGAGCGAGGAGATAAACATCCTGCGATGCTCGCACTGCGGCCAGAGGGGCGACGCCGCACTGGTGATATTCCTCTACCAGAGCACCCGCATCAGCGGGAAGAAGAGGATGGAGGAACTCGAAACCCGCCTCGCATACGAGCTGAAGCGCGGAAGCGTCCGAGAGATGGGCAAGGGCGATTTCAAGACCGACGCCGAGCGCCAGCTCTTCGAGGACAACGAATACTTCAAGGCTCGGCTCCAAGAGGAGATGGACGTCGACAACAACATGAAGAAGGAGGTTTCTGCGGCCAACCGCAAGGTCACCGATATGATGCGGGAAGTCAAAAACTTCGAGGCTTCGAACGCCTCCCTGAGGAAAGACAGGGACTATTGGAAGGTGGCGTACAAGGAATTGAAGGCCGACCTCCAGAAATTGACCTTGCGCGTAATGGAGGAGGGTCCTTAAGCTTTTCGTAGCATGGGGCGGCGAAAAGTTCCACGCAGATAATAAAAGAGGGTACTAACATGCACAATCTATGGAAGATATTCCCAAAGAGGGCTCGGTCATCGAGGTCACGGTCTTCAAGCTTGGCAGGGAGGGTGACGGAATCGCAAAGCTCGACAACGGCTTCCTCGTCATCGTCAAGGGCGGCAAGCCCTACCAGAGGGTCAAGGCGAAAATCATCAAAAGCGCACATACATACTGCATCGCCGAGGTCGTCGAGGAAATCCCCGCCGATACGGCAGCCAAGGGATTTGAGGGAGGCCGCAAGGCGGCTCATTGGGCGACCGATTGAGGTCATTGTGGGTGCGGGCGACCCGCTCGCCATCAGAGGGATACTGAAGGCCGTCGGCGAGGACTATCTCGCCATCGAGCAGCCCGAGAACCTTGCGTTCGTTTATCCAGAAGATATCATAATACTGAACATCGGGAAGGATTCGCATGGAAGGAAACAACAACACAGGCCCGAAATATCTTAATTACGAGGAGATGAAGAAGCTTCTCGACGTCGTCCGAGAGATGCCGAACGAGCACCTGCTCATCCGGCTCCTCGCCAACGGCCTTGCGCCGAGAGACGTCGTGCGCCTGCGGGCCAAGAGCTTCAAGTACGAGAAAGGCGTGGCCAAGTTCACGGGGAAGGGCGCCGTGAAGCGCGTGGCGGCCATCGACATACCGACGCTCACCCACGCCAAGAAGTACATAGACAAGGAGCGCCTCGAAAGGAACGATTCCCTGTTCGGTTGGACCGAGAAAACGGTGTCCGACATCGTATCGGAGAACGGGAAGCTCGCCAAGCTGGACAAGGACGTGACCCCGACGCTCCTGCGGGATACGTGGGTCTACCTCGCCGTCAGGGCCGGCAAGACAGAGGACTACATTCACCGCCAGCTCGGGAACACGGACCTCAAGTTCACCAAGCAACTCATCCAGTCGTACCGAGAGCTGGACGAGAAGAGCCAGCCCAAGGTCGCAATCTATGTTCCCGTGCACGAGAAACGTCTGAACATAATCGAGAGCACGCTCAAGGCGTTCGAGCGGCTCGACTGGAGGAACTACACGGTCACACTGCTGGTCAACAACTCCTCGCCGGAATCGGTGTCGCTGTTCAGGGGCATCGCCAGCCAGCACGGGGCGCAGGTCATGGACCTCGGCGTCATCGACACGATGGAGGAGGTCGAGATTGACGGAAAGACGTTCATTGCCGATATCACCGAGGGCGGCGTCGTCAGCATCGTCCGCAAGGCCCTCCAGAAGGGGCTGGAAGCGTTCCGGCCCGGCAACGCCGACTACTACGCCGTCTGCGGTTCCGACTGCCAGCCGCACCCGAACGCCATCAAGGGCCTGATAAAATACTTCGACGACAAGCGGTTCGAGAACGTCGGCATCGTCGGCGGGATAATTTTCGCCAGAGGAACGATGCGCGTCGGCGAGCAGCAGAAGGTCGGGCAGATACCCTGCGTGTTCTACGACGCCGGCGAGCGGAAGAACGCGCCGGAATGCTACGAGTTCCTCTTCAAGAACTGGACCCAGATGGAGGTCGTCGAGGTCGACGGCGTCGGCTCTGGATGGGCGCTCTACTCCCGAAAGGTGGCGGAGCGGGTCGACTGGGACCTCCCGAAGGAAATCCACCGCTTCATGGGCGAGGATTACTACTACTGCCATCAGGCCAAGAAGGCCGGTTTCAAGACGCTCTGCGTCTGCGACATACTCGCCGACCATCTGGAGGACGGGAACCCGCCGCCGGAACCTGCGAAGCCGGAGGCGCTGGCGCCGGCGCCCAGAGCCCCAAAGGCCGAGGAACCGAAGTTCCAGTTCGAGGGTCAGTTCACCTCGAAGTTCTACGACGAGGAATACTACGAGCGGGGCGTCGAGACGGGAAGGAGCGGATACGGGGGCTACTACAACCACCCGCTGTTCAAGGCGATGGCCAAGGAGCTGAACACCTACTTCGGGCCCGAGCGGGTCCTCGATGTCGGCGCCGCAAAAGGATTCCTCGTGCAGGAGTTCGTGGGCCTCGGTGTGGACGCGCACGGCATCGACCTCTCCGAATACGCCGTCGAGCACTGCTCGGACGAGATTTCGGACAGAATGGTGTGCGGGCAGGCCGAGAAGTTGCCGTGGCCCGACAGGGACTTCGACCTGGTCGTGACGTTCGACACGCTGGAGCACCTGAACGAGCAGCAGTACAGGACCGCCATTAAAGAGATGGCCCGCGTCTCCGGCCGAAACATACTCTTTTCGATAACGACCGACGAGAATGTCGTGGACAAGAGCCACATATCCATCATGCCCATCGACCGCTGGATAAAGATAATCGACGAGGAGATAGGCGGCGATTACTATCGCCACAAGAACAACTTCCTCGACCAGAGCATCCTGTGGTTCAACCCGCAGATGTGCCTGATTTACAGCAGGAGGAAGAAGTGATTGCCATGCCCGACGACGAGAAGACCGTGGTCCGCATCTGGAAGAAGTACGACAGCCACCAGCGGAGGGAGCTTCACTTCCACAAGCTCCTCGAATTGAGGGGGGACCGACCCGTCGGCGTTTCCCTGCACATAATGGATGGCGTCAAGAACTCGGTCTGGACCGACCCCAGCGAGTTCGTCCCGCTCGATAAGAACACCCAGCCGCTTATCGAAGAGATTCAAGCGCTTCAGGAGCAACGGGCGGGGCTTGATAGCGAGATAGTCTCGCTTTACGAGAAGCTGGAGCGCTTCAAGATTGCGAAGTCCTGACACTGATTGTTATAACTCGCCTACCACTTGCTTACTGCTTGCTTACCATTTGCTTACTGCTACTTCGCCATCGCGTTATCGAACAGTTAGTCTTTTTACCGAACCGTTCGGTATTCCGCTACGACGCCACGTGGGCGCCAGGTCCGTAGCGCCCTTCGGAGGTTCGAACGGCCAATTGGGCGCTCTGGGCGGCCAATCGGGCGTCCCACACCCCCAGAACGACCGATTGGCCGCCGTCCCCCCCTCCAGACGCCCGATTGGCCGGATATCCCGTCCCCGCGGCGCTCCAGGAGCCAGCTTCCCAGTTCTTCCCGGTTGATGCGCGGTTGATGATTCGTCTGCGAGCGCAGACCCCCCAATTCATTGGGGGGATAAGCGAGCCGTCGGACATTCACTCACCTCCCCGTAAGCTATATATAGTCTCGGAGCCCTGAGACACATGGCACAATCCTATGGAGAGAGCATTCAAGTTCAAGCTATTGCCGACGCCGAAGCAGGCCATCAAGTTACTCAACTCCCTCGACGCTTGCCGCCATCTCCACAATGCGGCTCTCGAAGAGCGCATCACAGCTTGGAAATGTTGCAGAAAGCGCATCACTTACAAGATGCAGAGCAAAGAAATCCCAGAAATCATGAAGGCCTATCCAGAGTTCAAATCGGTGCAACATCATGTTCTCCAGAGGGCACTCAAACGACTGGACCGCGCTTATGCGGCGTTCTTCAAGCGCATCGGGGACCGGAAGGCCGGAAAGAATGCCTGCAAGGTAGGCTTTCCACGGTTCAAGGGCCGGAACCGGTATCGGACATTGGAGTTCGACCGTACCGCCTTCAGTCTCAAAGGAGACCAGCTCCGGCTCTCGAAGGTCGGGACCTCGAAGGTCGTACTGCATCGGTCCATCCCGAAGGAGGCGGTCGTGAGCGTCGCCTATGTGAAGCGCGACGCCGTAGGCGACTGGTGGGTTATGTTCTCGCTGGAGCTTCCAGACGCTCCGGTACGGACCCCCAAGACCGCAATAGGCGTCGATGTCGGGCTCTTGCATCTTGCAACATGCTCCGATGGAACGGTCTTCGAGCCTGTACGGTCGCTCAAGAGTGGCCTGAAGAGGCTTCGTCGAGAGCAGCGGAGACTGTCGAGAAGAAAAAAGGGAGGGACGAACCGAGAGAGGCAACGTGTAATAGTGGCAAGAACTCATCGTACGATAGAAAGAAGAAGGAGCGACTGGCTAAACAAGGTATCGAGGAAGCTCGCCGACAGTGCGGATGTGGTGGTGTTCGAGGACCTTCGGGTCAAGAACATGCTTCAGAACAGATGCCTGTCGAGGGCAATCTCGGATGCCGCATGGGGAGAACTCATTCGCAAGACCACCTACAAGGCGGAAGGAGCCGGTGGGATGGTGTTGCGAGTGAAAACTCAAGACAGCAGCCAGGAATGCTCGAATTGCGGACGGATGGTTCAGAAGGACCTGTCGGAGCGGACGCACCGATGCGTTTGCGGGACCGTCATGGACAGGGACTTGAACTCCGCAATCGTCATAGTGAAGCGTGGGATTGGCAAGCTCCAAGGGATTGTGCCAACATTCTGTGGTGTGAGCCATGACTGCGCGGCACCTACCGGCGGAACGCCGGGAAGAGACGCCTGTGGAGAGACCGGCAACACTGCGGCGAGAGCCGTAGCGCCCGACCTCGTCGAAGCAGGAAGCCCCCCATTTTAATGGGGGGTTGTTCACAGTTTGACATTTGGTCAATTTAGAGTCGATTTAGCGTCATTGCACACACGGGGTGGGATATGACACACAAAAGGTGTGCAATATATAGCCCCATAGCATTATATATCCACAAAGTAATATGGAATACGGCGTGTGACAATGGCTGAGAAAACAATAGTCGAGCTGGCGAGCGAGGTCGTGATGCACATAAAGGAGCGGGATTACGGTATAGCAGGGATGAAGGCTGACATTCTCCATAGCAGACTAGTCATTCTGGAAGCGGAAGGGAAGATTTGAGATGGGGGTGACCACATGGCGTGGGAGGATTACAGAGAGGGCCTGAAGAGAGAAAGCATCGACAACCTGCTCACGATGGCCGGGTTCATCAAGGAAGAGCTGGCGCACAGGGGCGCGTCGCAGGCGTGGAACGCCGTGGGTAAATAAAGAGGACGTGAGATGACGACTGTCTTCGGATATGTGTCGGGGTCCGCAAAGCGACAGCGGGTTCATGTCATCGTCGAGATGGGCAGACCCACGGACGCCGAGGAAGAGGAGCACCGTGTCGGGGGGCAACGGGATTATGAGGTCGGATACGTGGTCTCGCGTTGCGGCATTGACAGTCGGAAGCTCGGTTGGAAGGGATACATCGTCATCAATGTAACGCTCGAAGAACCGTACGTATGCGCGGCCTGTAAAAAGTTGGTGAAAGCGAGTAAATAAAGAAAAACGGAAATGTGTAGGTGATGAAGATGGGAGAACTAAAGGTGGTGCCCGTCGGCTGGCTGTGGGAGATAGAGGGAGAGAACGGTAAAATCCAAGCCATCATACGATTCAATTCCGCGAGAGGCGAAATCGAAATCGTAATGAAACGGCCCATGAAAGTGCATGTGATGACGGACTTCGACCTCTCAATGTGATGCAAAACGGACGTGATGACATGGATGGCTACCCTAAATGTACGGCTTGCGTGAATAGATATGACGGTCATCCTCCCTGTATAGATGGCTCTCCATGCCCGGTAGAATATGAATAAGTGGGTGAAAATGGACGTTTGATACTATGAAACGGGAATTGTGGGTGCGGTGGAAATGCCCGGTGACCGTCACTAAGACCGGTCGGTTCCAGATTATGAGAGGACCGAATGATAAGGCCGACGCCTTTCCCATAGGGGCATTGTCTGACCTGCTCGAACATCTTCGCTATACTAAGAGGTTCGATTATAAGGTTGAGGGGTGTTTCCTTATCGTCGAGCATCCTTTCGAGCCGGGTCCAAACTTCAATTTCAGGAAACTGATAGGTCAGAAACGGGCAACAAGCTTCGGATGCCGAGTTGAATACTATTGGGTGCATAAGTCCTAATCTTTGGTGAGTGATGCATATGACATGGGGACACAAAGTACGGGGAAAGAAGTTGCCATTGGTGTTGACCAAGGAAGAGGTTCACAGCCTCATCGAAGCGGCTGAGAACATCAGGGACAAGATGCTCCTGATATTCCTCTATTATACAGGCTTCAGGGTGAGCGAGGCATCCCATTGCAAGGTGCAGGATGTTTCTTTCCCGGCCAACACCATCAATGTGCGCCAGGGCAAGGGACACAAGGATAGGGTAATCGCCATCCACCCGACCCTCAAACTCGCCCTGACGCAATGGATAGGCTATGACAACACCCCGGAGCATTATCTCTTTCCGGGGCAAAAGACTCGCCCTCTCCACCCCCGCCAAATCTACCGCATAGTCAGGACGACGGCGGTTAGGGCCGGGATAACCAAACGGGTCCATCCACATACGCTCAGGCACAGCATAGCCCTCCACCTCCGCCGCGACGGGCACGACCTAATTACCATCTCCCGATTCTTGGGCCATGAGGATGTAAGCACCACTCAAATCTATGCCGATTCTGACATAACAGATATAGATAAGATGATGAGCAAATTTCGATAATGACCGAGGATGTGAAACGATGGTGGAAGAAGATATATGTGAATGTGGGCATGGGGAAATGTATCACCCGATAGGGATACTTACGGGGAAGCGGAACAGATGTTACTATGGAGATTGTGACTGCAAAGAACTCCGCCCAAAGAAGTCAGTTTAGAGGGGGAACATGACTATTGTAAAGAGGGGTCGGACAACATTCGTCTATGAAATCGAGGCGAATAATGACGGGATTGCTGAGGTTGCCAAGGCAATCGACTTGTGGAGAAGCAGGAAATTAGAGGTAACGATTCGGTTGAGGTGATGTAATGCAAGAGGAAATCAAAACCAGAGTGGTGTGCGACAGATGCAAGAAAGTCATCGATGGAATGGAGACAATATCAGATACGCCGCCAAATCCGAGCCAAACCCTCGTTGACCGTATACGGTCATGGGGGCTGGATGAAAAGGTAATCATAGCTTCTGGTGGCTATTATAAGAGGAAAGGCTGGAAACAATACATGGACGAAAGCGAAGGTATTGTCTGCGATGAATGCATGTGGAAAGACCCGACTTTCCGCAACGATTACCCAACGAGCCCGGTCATGACACCACCGAAGAAGGGATGATAATGGCCGACGACAAAGCAATATGTAATGTCTGTGGGAGAGAGTTGGTCTGGGACGACGACAACGGGGACTATGTATGCCCCGTTCATGGTTGAGGAGAATGGAATAGTTGAGTAAAGAGGTGAGATAATGGGGCGCATACATCCAGACGGCAGGCCGTGGAGAGAGAACCAGAGAAGGACACTGAGAGCGACTTGTGATAACTGCGGTTGTTGGGATACTAAAGATGATACTGTATTGAAGGAGTTTATTCCTTATCTGAAAAAGAGAAAGTGGATTATTCTCTATAAAGGTAAGACTAATCAAATTACTCTCTGTGGAACGCCGTGCTATGATGAATGGAAAAAGAAAATGGAATGGCTAAATATTAAGGTGAGGAATAGGAGGAAAGAACATGGGAATTAAATTAGATTTGGAATTAACTTGTGGGAAATGCAACCACATGATGACCATTACTCTATTCTCTTTTGAGATAATTAAACAGGCCATCAAGGACACTGGATGGGAATACATCTACCGCCTTCAAGAAGGTCACGGAGATGTATATTGCCCCGAGTGCAGAACAAAAGTCTGAATAGCGAGGGGATGGGAAAAATGTTCGGTGACCATAATCGACAGGTGATAGAGGAAAGGTGCAATGACCCAGAGGATAAGGAATATGAGTTTGATGGGGACATTATGGTTTCTGAGGTTCTGTGCGACCATTGCTCGCATGGTCTGAGCGGTAGATGCTCAGCGGAACCACCATGCGAAACCTACAAAGCTATGGATAAAATTCTATAAAGGGAGGGGATGGGAAATGCCAATAGACGTAGGGGCGGCAAAGCGGTTGGGGGAAGATGCCTTGATTACCGATGGGGCACACCATAAGCAATGGTACATCGAGCAAATGTTATTTGCCCTCGGGATGACAAAGGCCGAGATACAGAAGCATGTGGATTATGAACCGGGCATAGCTCCATAAAGGGGACTGATGAGACATGACTGGAATAGACGCATTGATTGTCGCCCTCATCACCGCGGGCGGGATGTTCGGAGTTTGGTTCGCCGCCGGGATGCCGCGGTTCTGGAAGAATGGGACTTGATGGACATGAGCAGGTGGTCGAAGCGGTCACAGGAAGATAAGGAGCGAGTCCTCAGAGAGCAGGTGAACCCTACTCATAGGTGGGCGAAGGAAGCTCCCCCATTTGACAGAATAAAACCCGAGTGTGATAAAGCTAAGAAGAATGCAGGGAACGAGGAGAAACACTGCTCTGCTTGCGACCTGAGATGTCCCAATTGCCCGTTTGAATCGGCATGGTCGAAACAGGAGGAATCTTCCAAGGACTTTTATCAAAGATACTATTCAAACCTGAAGAAGCAGAAGTCCGTTTAGGAGGCGTTTTAGACAATGACTCTATTTTGGCTTCATCCGTTAAAAACCCCAAAGATATACTTTCCGAGAGGGGTTTACAATAGCCAGAATAAGGAATCCATAAAGAAAACCATAATGTACTTCTGGAAGTTTACAACAATGAGATTCAATCTACGAGTGGTGTTAGCATCCGTTAAAAGAATCTACATATCTGATGTCCCCCGATGGTGTAATAAAGAGAAACATGATATGCAGAATGTAGCAGGACGCTTTATGACAACCGAGTCTACAAGACGTAGTTGGTATGTTCAGCTAAGAAGGAATCCTTCCCAGAAAACGATTATTCATGAGTTGTTACATGGATTGTTGTTTATCGGGCGTAGTAAGAAATGCCTGAATCCCGAGGAATTGGTTGTAGAAATGGCAACACCTCAGTTTACAAGAACGCTGAACGCAAAGAAAGCAATAATCGACAAACGATTAAAATACTTACCAGACTTCTGGAAAGGTAATGAGGGATGGTGAATGTCCGAATAGTATGGAAATATGACCGAAACTTACTGTGGCTGGTGCTTGGTGACGAACACCCGATGTACGTCGAGAACGGCTTGTATGTTCTGCCCAGTCAATCCGAACAATAAACTGGATAAGGCCAAATAGTGTGGAGAACCGAAAATGAAGAGATGGAAGAAATATATCATCGTGCTGGTTGCCGATATGTGGGCAATGATTGTTCTATTGATGCTCGCTCTTGGCAGTATGATGCTCACCCACGACTTCAATCGTGTCATCACATCATACGGGATTTCACTCATTTACTGCGCCATCTTATGCTTTAAGCTCTACCTATTTGAGTATATAATTCGATGATGTATGGAGGATGGAAGATGGCGAAGTGTAGGGTCTGCGGGGCCGTGTTGGGAAAGCAACATGGGCGTTGTCGGTTGGGGAAGATATGTTGCGAGTGCGCTGATAACGGTTTCGGATGTTTCACCAGCCCTTTATTTCGAGATAAAATGGGTTGTCTGGTGGTAGGGTCCGCCGAAGCTATCGCAAAAGGGGACAACTATAAACTTAGTTACTTCGGCATCAAGGATATAGCATCGTTCCGTAAAAGGTGGACGGTCCTTGCCACCGAGAAGCCGTATGAATGTCTTAAATGAATATGAGATGGAAACCATGCTGTGTGGAAACTGCATAACAGGGCAACACGACAAATGCACTGGCTGGGCTGGGCCATTCGTCGAGTGCGACTGCAAGCACGAGGCTCCGAAGCTACCCGTTCCCCGAGTTCCGCCTACATGAGGCCCGAGACGGTCGTCGGGATTTCCTCCTTTGGCGGAGGCGGTGGCGGCGCCGGCGGCGCTGAGCCGCCTTTAGGGCGCTTGAGAATCGTGTAGTCCCTCTTCCGGTCCCTCACGACGCGGAGCGTGGCGTCTGGGTGGTCCCTCTTGTACGCGTCCGCTGCGGCGCGGATGGCGTCGTCGGTCGGGGTGGGGACGGTGACGACCGTGTCCCAGATGATGCCCATTCTCCGACGCTGGACCTTGGCGACCTGCACCTCCGGCCCGAGCGTCATCTTGAACTCCGTGCCGGGGTCCGAGCGTAACAGTCCGGGGAGCATGGCGTCGAACTTCTTCTTCGCCGGTAGGTAGTCCATGCCGAGGGATATTCCGGTCTGCTGCCACTCCCTCATCTGCTTATCGGCCTCCTTCTGCGTCAGGCCCATGCCCGAGGAATAGGGGAACCGCTCCCTTTTCAGCGTCGGGCCGGTGTATCCAGAGATGAGTTCCCTGGCCGGCGAGCCGTACATTCCGGCGCCGCCGCTGAGGCCGCAAGCTACGTTCTGGTCGCGGCTGTCGAGGACGCCGAAGACGTCGTTCTCGTTGTAGGTGGGGTCGGGGTTGACGTTCTGGCCGCCGTGCGGGGTCAACTGCCTGCGGCCCATGATTACCTCCAGCAGGGCCGGAGCGCCGAAGACGCCGCTCGTGCCCGTTGCGCTGGAAGCCTTGGGCATGATGGACACCTCGAAGATGTTGACGGCGGACTTCTCGGTGCCTCTGGGGGTGAGCTTGATGTCGTACTGGGAGGAATCGAAGCCCTTCAGCGACAGGAACTTCTTGAGGGCCTTCTTGGACGGCTGGTCCTTTCTGGTCTTCAGGACGCCGACCGGAATCCAAGCCTTATCTTGGGCTTGCCCTATTGCGTTTATCGCGCTGTCGTCCATCATGCCCATGTTCATATCCACCCGTTCCGAAAGTAGAGTTGTCGGATTCATGCCCATCCCTTCTTCTTCCCATGAGCGTCTCGATTATGCTCCCAATCTGGGAGTTCGCCGCCCTTACGGCCTCCCAGTGCCACAGGTCCTCTTCCATCAAGCCCATGTCCCGATGCCTGATGTATGCTCCCGTGTTCACGATGTCCGACATCAGGAGTCCATCGAGCTGTTCTAGCTCCTCGGGGGCGGGCTTGAGGCGCTCCCTGATGAACTGTAGTCGCTTGTCTTTATTAGCAAGTAAGGTATTTAAGTTTTCCCTGTAAATATTGGGTAAATCGGCGTCTCCGGCTTTTACGAGCCCTTTCATGGCCTTTGCATACTCGTCGAGCAGCTCGCGCCATTCGAGGCTGGAGAATGTGCCGACGGCCTCTCCCATGTGTTTCATAAGTAGCCGTTTGGCCGACCTGATGGCGCTCGCCACCTTCTCCTGCTGGGCCTTTCCCTCCTCCGATTTCTTGTCGCCAGCGATGGCGTAGAGTCTAATCAGCGCGGCCAGACCGGAGTGGTCGTTCGAGTATGACGGTGATGTCGGCATTACTTTGATTTGAACAGCTTCTTCAGAAATTCCTTGAGCTTGGCGAAGATGTCCTTCTTCCCGCCCTCGTCAGCAGGGATGATGATTACATCTTTATTCTTCGGAGGCGCCACTGGCGGGGGCACATCGGGCTCTATCGCCGGCGGGGGCTCCTCGGGCGAGACCGGCGGCTCGGGCGTGGGCGGGACCTCTGGATATTCGGGCATGGGCGGAGGTGCTGGCGGCAACGGCGGCGCCGTGGTGTCCGGTGGTGTGGGCGGTGGCGGAGGCGGGGGCGCTGGCGGAGTAATGAGGGGGGGCGCAGGCCCGACGAAGGCCACGGGCTGGACACTGAATGCCGCACCGCCTCGGCCCCCAGCGAACGGGCTCAGCGGGGGGGCGCCGCCCGCAGGCGAGGAACCGCCGCCGCCAGCGGAGAAGCCTCCGCCTTGCGCCTGCATCTGCCCCAGTGCGCCTCTGTGCCGGAGCAGTTCTCGGAGTCGATTCTCCTTCAATATCACACGCTCCTCGTCATCGCCTAACAGATGTTCCATCGCGCTCACCTCCCTCGAACCATCGGGGCAATTAGCCCTCTGACCATCCTCTTGAGCGTCTCGGACATCGAGACTGCGTGTGCGACGGGCGGGCTGAGGGTGTAGTAGCTCTTCACGAACGCCCTCCCAAGCGGGTCGACCATCAATCGGTCGTCCCTGAACTGGCGGAGGACATTGATTCTGGGGTCGAGCGGGGTGCCGAATGCGGCGGTGGCTATGAAGCAACCGGACTTCTTCGTCGGGGCCGGAGCTGGAGGTACGGTTCTAGGCATAGTTCCATACTTGTCAATCACCTTGCCGTTCTGCTGCAACTCGACATATCCTGTCGGGCGCTTCTGCTTGGTGTCGCTAAACAGCTTCCGTGCCATATCCCCGTTCGGCGTCGACAACTCCTCCCAGCGCTTGGCGTCGGGGTTGTACGCCCTTACGAGGTACACGTTTCCGGGGGTGGGTGGCGGCGGGGTGGGCGGCGGGACGCCCTCGGGCTTGAGTACACCGATTTTGCGGAGGTAGGCAATCGTCTCTGGTTTGGACTTTTCGAACGTCATCGTGATGCTCGATGGGTATGGCTTGGAGTAGTAGTTGCCAGTGGCTTCGAACTGTATCTCGCGTTGTAGATTGAAGTTGAGATACGAGAGCCATGCGGCGGGTTGTTGCTGGCTTTGATACCAGACATGCTGCGAGAGACCGTTCTGCTTCATCAGAAGCGTCGGCGGGTCCATCTTTGCCGTGGCGATATAGACGGTTTCGCCGTTCGGTCTTGGCCCCCCGCCCAACACCGTTTTATCTGCGGCTCTGGTTACATTGAGGTCTGGATTTCCGAACTTGTCAGCACCGAGTCCTCTTTGCCGGAGCAGGCCCCGTAGCTGACCTTCCTTGGCCTCCGTCCTCTCCCTCTTCCTCATGTCTCGGAGATGTCTCTCGTCCTCTTCCGGTCCCATCAAACCTTCCAACGCCATCCTTCTCACCCCTTGACTTTCAGACTGTTCCCTGCTCCAGCAACTCGCAAACGTCTACACCTATTGGAGAGTAACATATTATATCTTTCCAGCAATCCTCGTTCTTGTACCGCTTTAGCGTCTGTGTGAGAGCGGCGCAGACCTTCGACGCTTCTTTCTCGTCGGCCTCGGCGAGATAGAATAATGCCATCAGGACGCTCTTCATCGGTGCGCCGTGGATGATGCTCTTGATTTGGTCTATCGTATAGAACGGCATCAGTTCCCAGCCTCCTCGCCGTAGAGGTAGCGCTCCCAATCGGCTTCGAGCTTCTTGTCGGTTGCTTGAGGAATATATTCCGAGATGACTTCGGGCTTGCCTTTCGGCGGGCTCTGCTTTATCGGCGTCTCGGGCACGCCCTTGCGGGTCAGCCCGCGCTCGATGACGATGAAGCGGCCACTCTTCGTCCACTTGATATTGCCGCCCTTCGTGCTCGACTTCCACTCCCGCTCCTCCATGTACGCCTTCTTGGCTTCCTCCGCCGTCTCGCCGAACAGCCCCCAGACGCCGTCGTGCACGACCGAGTAGACCACGAGGTACTTGAGCTTCCAGCCTTCGAGGTCCTCCACGAGGTCTCCGGCCTTGAGCATCCCTCGGACCACATACTTCTCCTTCTGCTCGGCTGTCAGGACCGGCGGGGGCCGTTCCCGCTCCTCGAACCCCTTTCCGCCCTTCCACTCCAATATGACCCTTCCACCGTCGGGGATGGCCGTCGGCTCGCACGGGGAGCCGTAGCTGAACCACTGCCGCTCGCCCGTCGTCTCGGTCCTTATCTTTCCTACCTCGACCTCGCCGCCCAGCGTTATCCCGTTGTCGTCTATCCTGAGAAGCGTGTCGTTCTTCATCTCCGTCATGTTGTACGGCCTGAAAATCGTATAGCTGAGTTCCAGAACGCACCCGAGCGACTTCTCCAGCATCCTCTCGGTTGAAGCGAATACGATGCACTTCAGCGCGGGAATATAGGCGAGATGACAGGGGTTCGAGTGACGCGCTATGATAATGCTCTCCGGGAAGAGCATGGCGATGGTCATTGACCCCTCGTGCTTCTCCATTGCGGCTTTCGTCGCCATCATCCGGTTCTCCGGCTGGGGCGCTTTCTCGATTTCATCCCAGATTTCGAGGAACACTTCGACGCTGTCGGTCTCTGCGGGGCTCGTCCGCGCGCCCTTGTACTTCGAGTGTATCATGCCGTTGTGGATGAAAGCGAACGGCACCGGCTGGTTGGCTATGAACGGGTGGTTGTTATTGTTTATCTTCGGGTCGCCCTGAGTAGCGTGCCGGTTGTGCAGGAGGATGGCCTTGAACCCCTTCGGGATGATGGTGTCCGCATAATCCTTGGCGTACTGTCTCGGAGGTATCGGGAGCTTGTGATGGAACAGTGTTCTCTCGGTCCCCTCTTTCTTCGCCAGAAACGCCACGCCAGTCGCATCCATCCCCCGTTCCTCGGATAACTCCATCAGCTTCTTGATGATGGGCAGGAAATCGAACCCCATCTCCTCCAGCTTCCAGATACCGGCTATGCCGCACATTCAGCCCGTCACCTCCCCGCCTTCTTGTCGTTCCCTGTGAGGGATAGTGGCGCTGATATTCTTTGCGGCCGCAGAGCCCGCAATGTACTGCTGGCGCCAGAGGATGTAGATGGCCACGAAGATGTACCGCAGGTCGCTCGACGACTCCCTGAAGGACATTCTGAGGTAGAGGTTCTCGTCCGCCCCCTCCGCCACGGTGAAGTTGCCGGAGGCCATGAGCTGCCGGATGGCCGCATCCCTTGCGAACTGGGGGTGGGCGAGGGCGACGACTTCCGCCGCCCTGCCGGGGAAGCTCCGCTGCTCGCCGCCGCCGTATATCATGCTCCTCTCCGAGGACCTCGGCAGGAACTTGACCTTCAGGCCGCGACGTTGCACGGCGTCCACGCACAGCGCCATGGCTATGTGCGTTATCTCGGGTACGAGGAGGTCTCTGGCGGCGTCGTTCTCCATGACGTACTTGCAGGGGAACATATCGTACCAGGACTTTCCGAAGCTCAGCCAGTCGCCCTTGCTGGTGCTCGCCACATATGCGGCGTACGAATCTCGCACCGCTGACACGGCGTCGGCCATGGACCGGAAGCTGACGAGGCGTATCGGCATGGGCGGGGCGGGCGTCGGATACATGACCGGAGGGTTGAGGTCGTCGTTCCTCCACGGGTCGGCGGGGACGA
>Ga0315285_10002824_pt1 | contig 18181 bp, 19 predicted proteins | sample YL17G09_36_MG_FD_203698 | JGI IMG/M metagenome (GOLD analysis project Ga0315285, IMG submission 203698) | Sediment microbial communities from Yellowstone Lake, YNP, Wyoming, USA - YL17G09_36 | ecosystem: Environmental > Aquatic > Freshwater > Lake > Sediment | place: USA: Wyoming | collected... | reverse complement strand
TTCTTCGGCAAAACTTTCCACTTGTTGACGATAGATTTTCGTTTTTCTCGAGTCGCCATATTTTTTTTGGATTTCGGTTAATTCTTTTTTAATAATTTGGAGAATTTTATCCGGGTGGGTCAAAACATCAGCCAGGTAGTCAATCAACTTACCAATTTCCTGGTACTCGTCTTCAATTTTCTTTCTTTCTAAAGCGGCCAAACGGCGCAGTTGCATTTCTAAAATGGCGTCGGCTTGGATTTCCGTCAGTTTGAATTTTTTCCTTAAGTTGGTTCGGGCATTTTCCACCGTCCGAGATTTTTTAATCGTGGCGATGACGGCGTCAAGGTTGTCTAAAGCGATTTTTAGACCTTCAAGGATATGGGCTTTTCTTTTGGCCGCTTCTAATTCGAAAAGACTTTTTCGGGTGACCACTTTTTGTCGATGTTTGACAAATTCGGTCAGGATTTGTTTGAGGGTCAGAGTTTGGGGCACCCCGTCAATTAAAGCCACCATATTAACCGGATAAGAAGTTTGCATCGGGGTGAGTTTGAAGAGTTTGTTGAGAATCACTTTGGGTTTGGCTGTCTTTTTTAATTCAAGGACGATTCTCATTCCTTGGCGGTCAGACTCGTCCCGAAGACTACCCACGCCGGTAATCTTTTTTTCCTTGATCAATTGGGCGATTTTGGTCACCAATTGAGCTTTGTTGACTTGATAAGGGATTTGGCGGATGATAATCCAAAACTGACCGCTTCTTTTTTCCTCAATCTCCGCCTCGGCCCTCATTAAAATTTTACCTTTACCGGTTGTATAGGCTTGAAAAATTTGGTCCTTATCAAAAATGAAAGCGCCGGTAGGAAAATCCGGTCCTTTGATGAATTTCAGCAAATCTTCAATGGTTGCTTCCGATTCAAAACTGGCTTTCAGAGCCGGAATTTGGTCTCTGTCTTTGACGGTAGCTTTTTCTTCAAGTTGGATTTTTTTAATATCGAATTTTTCTTTTTTGCTTTTGGTTGTTTTTGTTTCGGGTAAAACCACTTGACCTTTGTCAATTAATTGATGAAGGCCGTCAATCACTTCTTTGAGATTATGGGGAGGAATTTTCGTGGCCATGCCCACGGCAATACCATCAGCGCCCATTAAGAGAAGATTAGGAATTTTGGCCGGGAGAAAATTGGGTTCTTTTAAAGAACCATCAAAGTTGTCGCTGTAGTCCACTGTCTCTTTATCAATATCAGAGAGCATTTCTCCGGCAATTCGACTCATCCGTGCCTCAGTGTAACGCATGGCAGCCGGGGAATCACCGTCAATCGAGCCGAAGTTTCCCTGGCCATCAATCAAGGGGTAACGCATGGAGAAATCTTGAGCCAAACGCACCAGGGTGTCATAAATGGCTTGGTCGCCGTGAGGATGATAGAGGCCCATCACCTGACCAATGATTTTGGCGGATTTGTTGTACTTGGCCGAGTGAACTAAACCCATACCATGCATCGCGTAGAGAATCCGCCGGTGAACCGGTTTCAGACCATCTCGAATGTCAGGCAAAGCTCGAGAAACAATGACGCTCATGGCATAATCCAAATAGGATTGCTGCATTTCCTCGGTTATTTCCACTGGTTGGACTTTGCCGATTTTTTTGGCCATCTTTCTGTTAAATTAATGATTATTAAAAGCTTCAAGAAAACCGTCCCGTCCGATGGGACGGATGAATTGAAGCTGTAAAACATCTTCCCTTAGGGGTAAAAACCCTGGACTTTAGTCCAGGGAAGGTGTTATTTTTGAAACTTTTTTTGATAGTTAGCCGCCGCCCTTTTGATCAATTCTCGGGCCGTTTTTTTCTCACTCCAACCATTAATTTTGATTTTTTTGTCCGGTTGGAGTTCGGAGTAATTTTCCCAAAAATTTTCAATTTCTTTTTTGGTGTGGGGGTCGAGGTCTTTTAATTCGTCTATTTGGGCAAAACGAGGGTCGTCAACGGGCACGGCCAAGATTTTGTCATCCTGTTCTCTGGTGTCCTCTATTCTGATGGCGCCGATAGGTCGGCATTTGATGACGCAGCCGGAGAAAGTGGCAAAACTGGAAAGAACGATAATATCCAAAGGGTCTTTGTCCTTGTCGTTCCAGGTTTGAGGAATGATGCCGTATTCAAAAGGAAAAAAGACGGCTTCGAAAAGGACTCGGTCTAAATGAAAATAACCCTCCCCGTGATCATATTCAACTTTATTAGAACTGCCTTTGGGGACTTCCACCAAACAATTAACTTCTTTAGGTGAGTTTTCACCGAGACTGACTAAATGAAAGAGATTGTGGGTCATTTTTCCTCCGCTTTAATTAAATAAACTAGTTGGTTTAATCATTTAAACTAGATGTCTAAATTGGCCGCTTTGGCTCTTGTTTGAATAAATCTTTTTCTCGGTGGCACCTCCGAACCCATTAAGGTGGTAAAAACCTGATCGGCTTTTTGTGCGTCTTCAACGTTGATTTTTTTGATAATTCTCTTTTCTGGATTCATCGTCGTCTCCCAAAGTTGTTTCGGATTCATTTCTCCCAATCCCTTAAACCTTTGGACGACAATATTTTTTTTGTCCTTGCCCTTCTCGTTAATAATTTCTTCTTTCCCTTCTTCATTATAAGCATAAAAAGTTTCTTTGCCAATCTGAATTCTAAACAAAGGGGGCATGGCGAGGTAGAGATAACCGTTTTCAATCACCTGGGGCAAATGGCGGAAGAAAAAAGTCAAAAGCAGAGTGGCAATGTGTTGACCGTCAACGTCGGCATCACACATGATAATAATTCGGTGATAGCGGCTTTTTTTGGGGTCAAGAGTTTCACCGATGCCCATTCCCAAAGCGACAATCAAATCCTTCAGTTCCTCAAATTTGATAATTTTGTCCAAATGGGCTCTTTCAGTATTGAGAATTTTACCGCCTAAAGGCAGAATCGCCTGAAAACGGCGGTCTCTCCCCTGTTTGGCCGAACCACCGGCCGAAGGGCCCTCGACGATAAAGAGTTCAGATTGGCTTGGTTCTTTTTCTTGGCAGTCAGCGAGCTTGCCGGGTAGACCCAAACCGGTTAACTCTCCTTTTCTGATGACGGCCTCTTTCGCGGCTCGAGCGGCTAAACGAGCTCTAGCGGCCAAGGCAATTTTTTCAATCACTCGCCTGCCGTCAGCCGGGTGTTCTTCAAAGTAAGTGTCCAGGCCTTTTTTGACCACGGCGGCCACCAGACCTTGGGCTTCAGGATTATTCAGTTTGGCCTTGGTTTGAGATTCAAATTGAATTTTACTGATGGGGATTTTGACCGCCAAAACCGCGGTTAAACCTTCAATCGTGTCATTACCGATGAAGCCGTTGCCCTCCTTCATAGCCCCGATTTTTTTGGCGTAGTCATTAATCACTCTCGTCAAAGCCATTTTAAAACCGGTGAGGTGCGTACCGCCGTCTCGAGTGTTAATCACGTTAACGAAAGATTGAATCGTTTCTGTGTAACCATCGTTATACTGAAGAGCGACTTCAACCTCCATGCCATTTTCCTGGCCGCGGATGTAAAAGACGTTGTGAATGGCTTTTTTGTTCCGGTTGAGATATTTGACCAAGGAACGAATGCCTCCTTCAAAATAGAAGGATTTCTTTACCCCGCTTCTTTCATCTTCAAGATAAAATTTAAGTCCGGGAATCAAATAAGCCCTTTCTCGGATGGTTTGTTCAATCAGCTGATAGTCAAATTCAATCTCTTTGAAGACTTTTTTGTCAGGAATGAAACTGGTGATGGTGCCGGTGCCGTTCGCTTTGCCCACCACCTCAAGATGTGAAGTCGGTTTCCCCCGTTTGTATTCTTGGACATAAGCCTTCCCCTCGCGGTGAACCTCAACCCGAAGCCATTGGGATAAGGCGTTGACCACTGAAACCCCCACGCCATGAAGTCCTCCTGAGGCTTTATAAACACCGTCATCAAACTTGGCCCCGGCGTGGAGTTTTGTCATGGCCACTTCCAAACCGGAAAGTCCTGATTTGTGTTTATCCACCGGAATGCCTCGGCCGTCATCGCGAACTTCGGCTTGACCGTCTTTTTTTAATCTCACCCAAATATTTTTGGCAAAGCCAGACTGAGATTCATCAATGGAATTGTCAATAACTTCAATCAGTAAGTGATGGAAGCCTTTTTTGTCCGTGGAACCGATATACATGCCCGGACGCTTTCTCACTGGCTCTAGGCCTTCCAAAACCTTAATTTGGGCAGCAGTATAGCTTGAGAGGATGTCTTTTTTATTTTTTCCGTTGGTTTTTTTTCTGACCATCTTTAATTAAGATAAAATTGGCAGGGAGGAATGAGAAGGTTTTTACCCTACCAGAGACACCTTAATTTTAGCAATTTTGAAAGGCTAATGCAAGCTTATTTCAGCGGCTGCAAGACGAAAACCGCCAGTCTCCGTACTGGCGGATGAGTCGCCGCCCCTCACCAAAATGGTGAGGGATAGCACAGCCACGAAAGAAGAAATCCCCAGCGGTTCGACTGAGCTCACCGAAGTCCTCCGTGCTGGGGGAGGCTTCATTTTAAATGGGGATAGGTTAGAAAAAGGTTTTCCAAAGCGAGGTGAAAATTGACGTTCGCGACCAGCATTTTTCTGATTTGTTCGGTGTTTTTAATCGCTTTTTCAATTTGGCCAAGACTGAGTTGGTTAAGAGAAAAGAAATGACTTTTTTTAACGCCGGTTTTGTTTAACAGCCATAGACGCCAAAGGAAAAGAAGTTTTTCCGTCAGTTCAAGAGCCTGTTGTTTATTTTTGGCCAAAGTGAGACTCATTTTCATTCTTTCCCCGACAGCCAAAGTGAGGATTTTTTTTAAAATTTGATTGAGTTTTCTCAATTCTTCAGGTTCAAGTTGAATTTGGCTTTTGGCCGGCAAACGGTTAATTTTGGTTCGAGAAAGAATCGTCGCCAGGAGACTTTCGGACTGATGAGCCAGGAGAATAATCCAAGCGCTTTCGGGCGGTTCTTCAAGCGTTTTCAAGAGAGAATTTTGGGCGGCGAGAGTCATTTTTTCGGCTTCCAGAATGAGACACACTTTTACCTTCGCTTGATAGGGTTTCAGGCTGAGAAATTTTTTCAAGGCTCTGATTTGGTTGATGCCGACGGAATTAGTGGCTTTAATCAACAACAAATCAACTGGCGGCTTTTCTAAGTCAAGCGGTGTTTGGAATAAGCGGCGCATGAAAGTCAAAGCCGCTTCAGTTCGGTCCGCCAGTCTGCCTCCAACGATTAGTTGGGCTTTAGCCTCCATCTCTGGTTTGACATTCTAGCAAAAAACAAGCTAAGATAGAAGGGATGGTTCAATCTGCCCAAAAAACAACCACCTCGTCTTCTTCGGAAGAAACAGTCATCAATCTTTTAAGTATTTTGACTGATCAAAAGGCACTTACTCCTGAACAAGTTGAAAATCTGAAGGTCGAGCAAGCCAATACCGGTCAAGAAATCAAAGATTTAATTTTAGAGCACAATTACGTTAGTTTGACCGATTTGGCCAAAGCTGAAGCCCAGCTTTACAATCTGCCGTTGGTCAATTTGGAGGAAACCGCCGCCTCGCCGGTAGCCTTAGGCAAATTGCCTCGGGCCGTGGCCGAACACTACCAAGTTTTCCCTTTTGCTTATGAAGCAAACAACAATCAGCTTTCTTTGGCCATGGCTGACCCGACTGATTTACAGGCGATTGAATTTGTTGAAAAAAAAGCCAAGGTTAAGGTCAAACCCTTTATGGCGACTCTTGAAGCCATCAAAAGAGCAATTGCCATTAGTTATGAGGAGAGTCTTTCCACTGAGGTTAAAGCCGCGCTTAAAGAAACCGCAGGCCCAACCGAGGTCGCCATCGATATTAGCCGTTTGGGGGAAATTATCCGGGAGGCACCGATCGCCAAAATTGTTTCCACTTTATTGGAATTTGCCGTTAAAGGCCGGGCTTCGGATATTCACATTGAGCCGGAAGAAGAAAAAACCAGAATCAGGTACCGAATTGACGGGATTATGATGGAGAAATTAGTTTTACCCAAAAAAGTGCACGAGGGGTTAATTTCGAGAATTAAAATTCTTTCGGGAATGAAAATTGACGAAAAACGTTTGCCTCAAGACGGTCGTTTTTCCTTTAAGGCTGATGGTCAGGAGGTTGACCTTCGGGTTTCTTGCCTGCCCACGGTTCACGGTGAAAAAATTGTCATGCGGTTGTTAAAAAAAGGTGGGGGGATGCTTTCTTTAACGGAATTGGGGTTGCGTGGTCTGGCTTTAAAACATTTAGAAGAAGCGGTTCTCCGTCCTCACGGGATTATTATTGTTTGTGGACCGACGGGTTCTGGTAAGACGACGACTCTTTATTCGGCCCTGGCCAAAATTAACAATCCTAAGGTGAATATCATTACCCTTGAAGACCCGGTCGAGTACGAAATTCTGGGAGTCAGTCAGGTTCAGATTAATCCGGCGGCGGGCTTAACTTTTGCCTCTGGTTTGAGGAGTTTTGTTCGCCAAGACCCGGACATCATTATGGTCGGAGAGATTCGAGACAAGGAAACCACTAATTTGGCGGTTCAGGCGGCACTGACCGGCCATTTGGTCTTTTCCACCCTACATACCAACGACGCTTCTGGGGCCATTCCCCGACTGATTGACTTGGGCGCCGAACCTTTTCTTTTGGCTTCTTCGATGACTTGCGTTGTCGCCCAAAGGGTGGTCAGGAAAATTTGTTCGGAATGTAAGGAAGAATATTTGGCTCCTCCGGAAGTGATCGCCGACTTGAAAAAGATTTTGGGTAATCTTTATCAACATGGTGAGAAACCCAAACTTTATCGAGGCAAGAAGTGTTCACAGTGTAATAATACCGGTTATTTAGGCCGCATCGGCATTTTTGAAGTCATTCCCTTGACCGAAAAAATTGGTCGCTTAACCATGGAACGGGCGGCGGCGGACACGATTGAAAAACAGGCCGTCGAAGACGGAATGATGACCATGAAACAAGACGGTTACTTGAAAGCTTTAGAAGGAATTACTACTATAGAAGAGGTCCTTAGAACGGCCCAGGAGTAAAATGGAAATCAGCAGCCTGCTCGAAATCACCATCAATAAAAAAGCTTCCGATCTTCATTTAATTACCAAGGCACCGCCGATTTTAAGAGTCAATGGTTTTCTTGAACCTTTGGTTGGTCAGGAACCACTGACTCAAGAGGAAATGGAAAGGTTGATTTTTTCCATGGTTAATGAAGAACAAAAGGAAATTTTATTGGTCAATAAAGAGTTGGATTTTTCTTTTGCTTATGGGGATAAAGCCCGTTTTCGGGCCAATGCTTATTATCAAAAAGGGGCTTTGGCGATTGCTCTTCGTTTAATTCCGATGACGATTCCCTCGATCGAAGAACTGAATTTACCCGATATTTGTCATGCTTTTGCCGAGTTAAAACAGGGTTTTATTTTGGTGGTCGGACCGACCGGTCACGGCAAATCAACGACGATTGCGGCCATTATTGAGGAGATTAACCACAATCGGGCCGAGCACATTGTTACCATTGAGGATCCGATTGAGTATGTTTTTAACCATGATCAATCGATTCTTTCTCAAAGGGAGGTCAAGGCCGATACCCATTCCTGGCCAATCGCTCTCCGCTCTTGTTTAAGAGAAGATCCCAATGTGGTTCTGATTGGTGAGATGAGAGACTTGGAGACCATCTCAATGGCGCTGACCATTGCCGAAACGGGCCATTTAGTTTTTTCGACGTTGCATACGAACTCGGCGGCCCAATCCATTGACCGGGTGATTGACGTTTTTCCCGAACATCAGCAAGAACAGGTGAGAATGCAGCTTTCTTCCACCCTGGAAGCGATTGTTTCCCAAAGATTGCTATCCAGTTTAGACGGAGGCAGAGTCCCCGCTACGGAGATTCTAGTGGCGACACCGGCGGTGAGAGCGACCATTCGTGAAGGCAAAACCCACATGATTGACAACATCATTCAGACTTCGGTGGAAATGGGGATGAAAACTTTAGAAATGGACTTGGCGAGTTTAGTCAAAGCCGGCAAAATCAGCCTCGAAGTGGCCCAAACTTATGCTTTTCGACCCGAGGATTTACTTAAGCTGACTCGGTCAAAAAGCAGCACAAAATGAAGAAGTTTAATTACCGGGCGAAGGATAAAGAAGACAAAACCGTCAAAGGGGTGGTTGAAGCCCAGGATCCCAAGCAGGCGGCGAGGATTCTTCAGGAAAAAGGTTTGTTAGTCATTACCATCACTCCTTTTCGCAAAAGTCTGGCCACTCAAGCCGGACCGATTATCAGCCGGATTACGACCACGGATTTGGTTAATTTTACCCGGCAGTTGTCAACCATGGTCACGGCTGGTCTCCAGTTGACCTCGGCCTTAGAAATCCTTGAAAATCAGTCCCGGCCGGCGATGATGAAGGTCGTTACCGAGATTAGGCGGGAGATTGAGGCCGGTGGTACCCTAGCCAAAGCGATGGAAGCCCACCCTCAGGTTTTTGACCAAGTTTATGTGGCGTTGATCAGGGCCGGTGAAGCGGCCGGCTCCCTTGACAAAGTCCTGGCTCGGTTGGCGGACAATTTGGAGAGCAAAAGAGAGTTTCAGAGGAAAATCACGGGGGCGTTGATTTACCCGGCGATCGTGATTTTAGGGATGGGGGGCGTGGGCACGATTATGGTTTTTTTTGTCATTCCCCGAATGATGACCATTTACGAGGAATTTCAGGCAGAGTTGCCTCTGACGACCAAAATTTTGTTGTCGATTTCCGGTTTTATGATTAATTATTGGTTTTTGGCCATTGCTCTTTTTGTTGGCCTGGTTTTCGGTTTTCGGATTTTAAATAAAAATCCCCAATTCAAAACGCAATTGGATAAGATTACCTTCCGGCTTCCGATTATCGGTCAATTAAAAAAAGTGACGATGCTGACGGAATTTACCCGAACCTTGAGCATGTTGGTTGGTTCCGGAGTCTTAATCGTCGACGCCCTTAAAATTACCTCTCAGTCCTTTTCCAGCCCTCTTTACCGCCAGACGATGGAAGAGGCGACCAGAAAGGTGGAAAAAGGCATTCCCCTGGCCACGGCCATGGCCCAGGAAGACATTTTTCCGCCGATTTTACCCCAAATGATTGCCGTAGGGGAAGAAACGGGCAAGATTGATGAAGTGCTTAACAAAGTTTCCGTTTATTTTGAACAAGAAGCAGAGACAGCGGTTAAGGGCTTGACGACCGCCATGGAGCCGATTATCATGATTGTATTAGGCATTGGTGTCGGTTTTTTGATCATTTCCGTCATCATGCCTATTTACAACTTGACTTCTCAATTCTAATTGAAGGCAAGTTGTACAAGCGCCAGCGAAGTATAATCTTAACATTTTTTTTAGAAAGGAGGTGAGAAAAGAAAGATGAAAAAATATCTGCCTAAAGGTTTTACGATGATTGAGTTGTTGATCGTCATCGCCGTTTTGGGTATTTTGGCTATCGCTGTTTTGGCCGCCATTAACCCGATTGAGCAGATTAACCGAGGTCGAGATACGGGTAGCCGTTCTGATGCCGAACAACTTTTGTCAGCCATAGACCGGTACAACGCTTCTCAAATGCTTTGGCCTTGGCAAGATGTTTCTACTAATACAGCAGTAGTGGCTTGGACAACGGTTACTGCTGTGGCTCCAACAGGAACCAGTTGTAGCATGTTGTTGAATTTGGCGAAAGACGATACTGTCGGTGCCACCTGTCCGGGAACTGATGAGGTAAAAGCTTCATTTGTTAATCGAATAACAGACGGTGCTTATAATGCCTTGCGGATCCAGTTTGATGGTGGACCAGGAGACAGTGTTTATGTCTGTTTTAACCCTCAATCAGGGTCATTCGCAAAAGAGGCTGATACAAGGTGTGCAGGGACGTTACCAACTGATTTTCCCGCAACAGCCTGTGGGAGTTGTCCGATTGACTCAACCGGTCAACACACTAATTGTATCTGCCTGCCGTAAGTTGGTTTAAAATTTGCTTTATATTTGGTTTAAACCTGCCGAGGGGGTTGTGTTATAGTGGAGATGATGAGTGTTTGGTTAAGCGGCTTTCTTTTTTTTCTCCTGGGTCTTTGCGTGGGGAGTTTTCTCAATGTGGTCGTCTACCGCCTCAACCATGGTTTCTCACCTCTTAAGGGACGTTCTTTTTGCCCTAAATGTAAAAAGAAAATTCTTTGGTATGACAATTTGCCCCTGCTTTCCTTTGTTATTCTTCGGGGTCGTTGCCGCTTTTGCCACTCCCCTATCAGCTGGCAATATCCCTTGGTCGAATTGGCGACCGGAGTTTTGACTTTGTTAACCGTTTATCTTTCCCTTTTTACTCTCAAGACAACCGGTTTGGCGGTCGTTTATCATCTTCTGGTGACTTATGCCCTGATCACTCTTTTTGTCTCTGATCTTCTTTATCAAACCCTTCCCGATGAGATTATTTATCCTACTTTGGGATTAATTTTTGCTTGGACTCTTTTTAGGGGTGATTTGTTGATGGCTTTGTTGGCGGCGGTGACAGCCGCGGCCTTTTTTATTCTTTTAATCGTGGTCACTCGGGGAAAAGGAATGGGTTGGGGTGACGTCAAGTTGGTGGGTTTAATGGGCCTTTTCTTGGGTTTTCCTGGCCTGGTCATTGCTTTGATTTTGGCTTTCTTGACAGGGGCCACCACCGGTGTCATACTGGTTTTACTAAGAAAAAAGCGTTTGGGTGACCAAATTTCCTTTGGCCCTTTTTTAACCAGCGCTACTTGGATTAGTTTCTTTTGGGGTCAAAAAATATGGCAATTTTACGTCGAAAAATTAATTCTTTAAAAAAAACGAGAAAAGGTTTTACTTTCGTAGAAAGGAAGACGCGAAGCGGATTCACCTTAATAGAGGTAATGATTGTCATCGCCATCATCCTCATTTTACTTCTCATTGCTCTTTGGTCCTATCGAACTCAACTTAATAAGGGCAGAGATTCTCGACGGAAAGCTGATCTTTACACGCTGGAAAGAGTTTTTGAGGATTATTACAATGACCATGATAGTTATCCTGAAAGAATCGACCAGGTTGTCCCTGATTATCTCAGTGAATTTCCCAAAGATCCAGTAACCCGTGAATTTTATGAATGGTCCATTGAAGATAGTGGTGTCTATCGAATTTATGCCAAGCTCGATTGGGAACAAGACCCGGTGGTAGCAGAAGTTGGGTGTGACGGTGGTTGTGGTCCAGGTGGCGGAACAGAAGGGGGAAAGTGTGATTATAATTATGGTGTTTGTAGCCCAAATGCTGAACTTGAGAGCTGTGGAGATTGCCCTTACGCTTGTCAGGGAAAAGATTGTAATAGGCTCAAATTTTGTGATGGTCTGACCGAAAACTGCTGGGAGTGCCCCCGAAGGTTTTGTTATAAAGAATGTGATCCCATGTGTTCAAATCCAGCCAACCAGTGCACCCTGAAATGAAGAAAAAAGAAGCAGTTTTATTAAAAGAGAAAAAAAATCAAAAAGATTTCTCTTTCATAGAAAGGAAGACGCGAAGCGGCTTCTCCTTCGAAGAAGGGAAAACTCGAAGAGGTTTCACTTTAATCGAACTTCTTATCGTCATGGCCATTTTAGGACTTTTGGCCACGGTGGGATTAGCCAGTTTTCGCAGCTCTCAAATTAAAGGACGCGATGCTCAACGAAAGAATGATTTGGGGCAGCTTCAACGGGGCCTGGAAGCTTATTACAATGATAAAGGACAATACCCAATAACTACTGATTTTCCTGGTGCAGGAGCAGTCTGGCAAGACACTTTACTTAGCGGAGAAGCAGGCACCTTATATATGAAAGAAATTCCCTCCGACCCCAAAGGCTTTGATTATACTTATGAAAGTGATGGTATCTCGTATAAAATTTTTACTTACTTAGAAAATCAACAAGATAAGGACCTCAAGAGGCTTGAATGTGTTGTGGGCTTAGAGAAAGATTGTAGTGCGCCTGACTATTGTAATTACGGTGTTTCTAGTGCTAATGTAAGAGTGTGCGATTAAAAAAAGGTTTCACTCTAATAGAACTTCTAGTCGTGGTCTCCATTATTGCCATGTTGACTGCCTTAATTATGGTCAACTTTAATGCCGCTAGAGAAAGAGCTCGGGACGTGCAAAGAAAATCTGATTTAGACAATGTTAAAAAGGCGTTGAGGATGTATTACAATGACAACGGGCTATACCCTGCTCATTCAACAGATAATGAAATTGTGGGCTGTGGAACTGGAGCTAGCCCCGCTGCTTGTGGTTGGGGAAGCGGATGGACCAGACAAACCATGACTTATATGAAGGTTCTTCCCCAAGATACTATACAGGGACAGACTTATTCGTATCTGCAACAGAGCATTGGCCAAGATTTTAGATTATGGGCAACTTTAGAAAATAAGTCTGACGGTGAAATTACCAAATCACAAGCTCGTTGTTCAGGAAGTTGGAGTGTTGGGCAATACGTGGTTTGTGCAGATTAGTTTGGAGGGAACTCGTTGACTCGTTCGTTCGTAATTAGTTAGATTGACAACTTGATAACGAGTCACTAAATAACAAGTTGCAATAGGATAAAGGAGGTGAAGATGAAAAAAGGATTTACTTTAATTGAATTACTGGTAGTGATTTCCATTATTGGCATTTTAGCTTCTTTGACTTTAGTTAGCTATTCTGGAGCTCAAAAACAGACGAGAGATACCCAAAGAAGAAGTGATCTGGCCCAATATCGGAATGGTATAGAAAATTTTGCGGCTAATAATAACGGGATGTATCCAGTTTACAGTACTCGGCAACCAATTATTTCAGTATCTTCTAATTTTTGCACAGTTTTAAGGCCAAATTATATCAGCGGTTGCCCAGTTGATCCGATTGGCGGAACCTCTGTTTATAATTATCGAAGCGATGGAACACTTAATAATGGGACAGCCAAAGCCACCAAATACGTTTTGTGGGCGACGCTAGAAACAGGAGGTTATTGGGAGGTTTGCTCCGATGGTCGAGCAGGGAAATTTACGGATGCCATTGACGATGCTGGTGGCAAGTGCCAAGTACCATAAGCATGAAATGAAGATGAATAAAAAAGGTTTTACCCTAATTGAGCTATTGACGACAATGACCATCATTGCTGTATTGCTTGGTTTAGCTCTGGTTTCTTTTCAAGGAGCGAGGAAATCAGCGCGTGATGGGAAAAGAAAAGCAGACTTGGAGCAGATAAGGAGCGCTTTAGAGATGTGTTATGCTGATGACAATCAATATCCCGGGTCGATAACTGGTAATGTTACTTGTGTTGTTAGTAACAGGACATATTTAGATCCAACCCCTACTGATCCCTCTACCGGAGAAGATTATTATTATGATTCCCCTACTGGTGCTTACTATACTCTTTGCGCTACTTTAGAAGTGATCAATCCTTATGAAGATTCTTGTGGAGCTGAGGGCAATTATGAAGTGACTAATCCATAAAATGCATGAAAAGAGTCTGCCCTGGTTTTACTCTGATTGAACTGCTGATTGTCATCTCCATTATTGGTCTTCTTTTTAGCTTTGGGTTGGCCCAATACATGCAGTTCAATCGTCAACAGATGCTCACTCAAAGCGCCCAGGAACTTAAAAACAATCTTCGTTATGCCCAGAGCAAGGCCATGACTGGCGAGAAACCAGCTGCTTGTGGCGCTCGAGCTCTTGAAGGCTATAAACTGGTTTTTATTTCTAACAAAAGTTATAAAATTGTGGCTGTTTGCAATGTGGACATTAATGTGCGGACGAACTTTTTTTTGAGAAAAAATGTGGAGTTTGATTCCGCATCTTTTCCGATTCAAATCCAATTTAAGGTTCTGGCTCAAGGCGTCATTGGATTCCGGTCGCTAGTTCTTAAGCATTCAGTGACGAATAATACAGAAACAGTCACCGTGACCGAGTCAGGAGAAATTAGATGAAAAGATTAAAAAATCAAGGCCAATCATTAATTGAAGTCCTAACCGCTCTGGCGATTGCCGTCCTAGTGATTGTCGCTTTAGTGGCGGGGGTGACTTATGCCGTTCGCAATCTGACCTATGCCAAAAATCAGGCTTTGGCAACACAATACGCTCAAGAAGGGCTTGAAGCCGCCAGGAGAATGAGAGACGAAGACCCGGAGACTTTTTTTCAAGATGGATTTTGCAATGCTGATGATCCTTTGGGAATTTTTCACAGAACAAGATCGTGTGTTTATGATTCTGGTAATGATTGGATGGATGTGACTGTTGTAGTGAGCTGGAATGTGGAGGAAAACATGACCACTTTAGAAACAAGATTAACCAATTGGCGATGAAAAAAAACTTTGCTTTCACAGCAAAAAAGACTCGAAAAGGCTTCTCTTTCGAAGAAGGGAAAACTCAAAGAGGCTTCTTTTTCGGAGAAAAGAAGACGCAAAGCGGATTCACTTTAATCGAAATTTTAGTTGTGATCGGTATTTTTGGCGTGGTGGCCGCTTTGGCAGTCGGGATGTTTTTATCCCTTCTTAAAGGGGCGGCTAAGGCAAGGGTCCTAGCTGAGGTAAAACAAAACGGTGATTACTCCTTGAGAGTGATGGAGAGGATGTTTAGGAATGCCCAGGAGATTGTCCATCCGACTGGCAGTCCCGATAGTTATGGGATCTCCGAGATCATGATTATTAATCCCGATAATGTCCAGACCACTTTTTCTTGCAGCGATCTCGGCAACGGCAACGCCATCGCTTCCAACGGCGCTTCCTTAATCAGTGACCAAGTTCAAGTTGAAGATTGTACGGGTTTCTTTACGGTAAACAAAGGGCAACATGGTCTTACTCCCGACGAGGTAGTCATTAATTTCACTTTGAGGAAAACCGGTTCGGGAGGCCATCCGGAAGAGGAAGCTTCAATTAATTTTAATTCTCGGGTGGTTTTAAGAAATATCGTTCGAGAATGAAGTCTCGCCCAGCATGGAGGCTGGGGTTTCCTCGAATTTTCGAGGAAAGGTTCGGCTTTGCCGAAAGGCTTCTTACGCTTTATTTCGAGCGTAGCGAGAAACAAGGTTCTTGCCGAAGGCAAGGTTCTTATTGCTAGTCGCCTTCGGCGACCGGCGGCTCATCTGCCAGGACAGGACCTGAGAGTATTCGCCTTGATACAGTTGTAAAAAAACCCTGGTTTGACAGATTGACCTTTTTGAGATTAGAATGAAAGGGAGAATGAGAACAAAGAAAGACGCTGGTCAGGCGCTTTTGATTATCATTTTGATTTTAGCCGTGGGTTTAACCATTGGCCTTTCTGTCGTTTCCCGTTCGATCACCGATGTCCGTATTTCTCAAGAGCAAGAAGAATCAGCCAGAGCTTTTTCTGTTGCCGAAGCAGGTTTAGAAAGTCTTTTAGTTGGAGGGAGCCTACCTAGTTTTGAGGGTTTTGAGGTCACCTCTAGCACAAAGAAATTAGGTGATTGGGATAGTATTCGTTTTCCAGAGAAGGTTAAGGCGGGTGACACTCAAACCCTTTGGTTGGTAGACCATCTTGATGAGGATACTTTAGGAACTAATTTTTACCAAGGAAGTACTATAAATTTATATTGGGGTAGTGAAGGCCAAATTCCCGATGCTAATGAAACACCAGCTCTTGAGGCGATTCTCTATTACGATGACAATGGGTTTAAAACCAGACGTTGGGCTCTTGATCCTAATTCCAGCCGGGTATCAAAAAATAAATTTGAAATTGCGGAGTTTGGCTATTCTACGGTTGACAGAGAGATCCTTTCCTTTATGAAGATAATTGACCTCCCTGCTGGCAATAAATATGCCTTAAGATTAAAATTAATCTATAACTTGGAACCACAATGGATAGGGGTAGCATCTGGTGGATTTTACTTTCCCCTTCAGGGTAACTGTTATCAGGTGACGGCTCAAACAGTCACGTCAAATATAACCAGAAAAGTCGAGCAGTGTCAACTTTTTAAATCTCTCCCAGATATCTTTGATTATGTTCTTTTTAGTGAGAGTAATTTGTGAATTAACCTGCCCATCCCGTCTAACGGGGTAGGCACGTTAGACGTGCCATGGATTTTTTTGGTTTAGACATCGGTTCTTATAATCTTAAGGTTGTCCAACTCGCCAAAAGGGGCAAAGAGTTTGAATTGGTTTCTTTTGGTTCAGGTCCTTCGACCCACAAAGGTTTGGCTTCTGAAGCCGAGGCTGATTTTAATACACTGGCCGAGGCGATTAAAAAACTTCATCAAGAAGCCAAGATGACGACAAAAAATGTCACCACCGCTCTTCCCCAAGATCAAGTTTTCACCCGCACCGTCAATCTCCCTCCCCTATCGGAAGAAGAACTAAAATCAGCGATTAAATGGGAAGCGGAACAGTATGTCCCCATTCCTCTTGAGGAAGTCACTCTGGCCCATCAAATTGTCGGTGAAATCAAAGTTGATAACCGTCAAAAAACCCAAGTTTTGATTGTCGCCGCGCCCATACGCTTGATTGAAAAAACCTTAAAAGTCCTCAAAGCCGCCGGTTTGAACCCGGTCGGTTTGGAAACCGAGATTGTTGCTTTAGCCAGGAGCTTGGTGCCAGCAGACGGTGAAATTGCCCTGGTGGTTGATTTAGGCGCGAAAGCCACGGACATGGCGGTGGTGGAAAAAGGTTTGGTCGTTTATTCCCGGTCAATTGCCACCGCCGGTGAAGCCTTGACCCGGTCAATTGCCACGGGTCTCGGTTTAAACCCGACACAAGCCGAAGCCTACAAAAAAGCATACGGAGCTGATCCCCAGAAATTAGAGGGCAAAGTTCGGGAAGCGATTGGACCAATCTTAGCCGTGATGGTTAAAGAAATCGAAAAGACCATCGCCTATTATCATACCGAAACCCAAAAAACGGTTAATCGGATCATTTTAAGCGGTGGCACCGCCGGCTTGCCAGAAGTGGTCAGTTTAATGGCCTCGCAATTTAGTCTCGAGATTCAAGTGGGTGATCCTTTTGTACAAATAAAAATGGAAGACACGCTTAAAAAGCAGTTTTCTCAAAATCAGTCTTCTTTTTACGCCGTGGCGGTGGGTTTAGCAATGAAGGAATTAGGCTAATGGTTGACAAAAGTATCAATCTGCTTCAACCGGACCAAATTTCCCTAGGGGAGAAAAAAAGAACTCATCTCTTGAAACTCGGCACGATTTTTCTGATTGTTTTTTATTGTCTTGGGGTCTTGGCCATTTTTTCTTTTGGCCTGGTGGTGCAAAGAGAACACCAACTCGTCCAGGAAAAAATTAATTTACAAAAAACCAAATTAACCAGTTTGGAAAAAACGGAATCAATTCAGTTTCTTTTCAAACAGCGCCTTTCCTCTCTTTTTAAAATCGTCAAGGCGGACAGACCTATGGCCGAGGAGTGGTTGAATTATTTTGACAGTTTCGCCAATGAAGGCCTTTCTCTTGAGGGGGTGAGTTGGTTGCCAACCGGGCAAGTAAGTCTTTCGGGAATGGCTGGCAACGCTCTCTATCTTTCGGATTTTCTGGAAAACTTAAAAAAAGCAACCGCAGAAGGAAAAATTGCTCAGAGTGTCTTAGTTTCAGCCACCCGCCACGCGGAGGGCACCTACGATTTTAGTTTGGAGATTAACATCAAAGAAATCAATGAAAATCAGTAAATTACCTGATTTAAGCCAACTTAAAGTCTTTCTTTTTCCAGGGGTGGTGGTAGTTTTGATCAGTCTCTCTGGAATGCTAGTTTTAAAGCCCCAATTAACCAGTTTTTTCGATTTAAGAAAAGATTTGGCGGCACAAAAAAAAGAATTGGCCGCTTTATCACAAAAAGTGGCTGTACTTGAGGGCTATGACCTGAATGAACTCCAAACCAGGGCTGGTTTTGTTCTGAAGGTGCTCCCGGCAGAAAAAGATGCACCTTTGGTGTTAGCCACAATCAGGGGTTTAATTTATAGTCACAATCTGATTTTATCTGACCTGACCATCAGTGTCGGCTCTCTGGGCACTGAGTCAGCCAAGCCGAAGACAAAAGCTGAAGAAAAAGAGGGCGTGCCTTCTTTTTCCCTTTCTTTGAGTTTTTCCGGCGCTTTGACTGATTTGTATGATTTTTTGACCGCGATTGAATCCACTCTCCCCTTGATGCGTCTTGAAGAACTTTCTTTTAGCCGTGAAGGTCATTCGATTGAGGCCAATTTAGAATTGGTCAGTTATTATCTGACTC
>Ga0315285_10002823_pt1 | contig 18181 bp, 9 predicted proteins | sample YL17G09_36_MG_FD_203698 | JGI IMG/M metagenome (GOLD analysis project Ga0315285, IMG submission 203698) | Sediment microbial communities from Yellowstone Lake, YNP, Wyoming, USA - YL17G09_36 | ecosystem: Environmental > Aquatic > Freshwater > Lake > Sediment | place: USA: Wyoming | collected... | reverse complement strand
GTAAAAATATATTTCAACATAGCCGCAACGCCGGCGCGCTCCCGGCGCGCCGGGATAGGCGGTAGCCGCAACGGGGCAGTCCGGGGTTAGGAGAAACTCGCGTCCAAGTGCCGCCGGTGCCCCCACTGGCGGAATCCCCGGCAGTGCCGCCAATCGCAAGGAAAAGACCGCCGGTGGGTGTACCGGCGGCACGACTGGAGGCCGGGGAGTGCCGTAGTTTCCTCAAGCACCAAACCTGCCGGCCTGCCTGCGGGCAGGTAACAAACAAGGACCAAACGGAAAAAACAGCAAGTTCCCAACGGTGCAGGCCCCAGCGGTGCAGGCCGGGGATGTCCGGAAGAATCCGGAAACATCCTGAAACAAAACGCCTTCCTGCCCCCAAGGGGACGGCATCACTACGAACGGTGGCGGCCGGCGTGGCCGGGGGGGGGGTGGCGGGCAGGCGCGTGCCGACTGGAGCCACGGACCCAGAAAAGGAGCCTTAGCGTGAATCGGATACTCGCACTGTTGATTGCATCCCTGCCCGCTGCAGCGATGACTGAGTTGATGCAGAAACAATAACCGGCCTACGGGGTTGAATGGCTGAAGAAACAATAGACGGCTTACAACGGCCCCTTATGAGGAGATGTGAATCATGAGAAGCACAACGTTCTTGGCAGTCGTCGCATCAGCCCTGTTCGCCCTGTCGGCGCCGGCCGGCGCGGCGAGCAAGGCAGTCGTCAGCGGCGGCATCGATAACAACCTGCCGCCCGAAAAAGCAAAAGCAATGCAGACCGAGCTCCTCTCGGCGATAGCGGCCCTCAAGGACCATATCAAGGGCACAGCCGCCCTGACCGACAAGCAGATAGAAGCGCATAAACTGACCATCGATGCAAATAAAGGCATCTTCGGATACAATGATGCCATTATAAAGTCATGTTTTGATCTGGTTGCGACTTATGAGCAGGTGCTGGGGCCCCTCTGGGTAGCCCGGGGCGACTTCAACAGGAAGGCCCTGGTCAACGATATACACTGGACAGTGTATAACATCATGCAAGACATTATGGATCGGACGTACACGCAGCAGAACATCTCGCGATATGAAAGTCTTATAAACGGTTTCAAGTTCAAGTGTTCGGACTATTTCCCTGGGAAAGTGGCGCCCCCCGCGGATCCACAGCTCGCTTATACCGTAAAGATCAACGGGAGCTATCCGAAGACGTTCGGCCGGACTGAGGATGGATTCGCCAGAAGACCTACCGGCGCCTATTTGGCGCCGGGAACTATCGCAACGGTAACGGTTCCCAAGTCATTGGTGGGCAAGGGCTTCCTGGTTCGGGTGGGCGCCCACTCATGGGACTTTTCCAACAGGCCAAACATCAAACGGCTGGACAGATCCTCGCTGGTTTACGAGATCAACGGCGCCGAAGTCAAGGTGGCAAGCCCGCTTGGCGGCGGGATTTACATTGAGGTCCCCTACCTGGCCAACGCCGGTGTCGTTGATGTCCGGATCAGCAGCGCGGTCCGCTGCCCATTCTTCTCGGCGACGAGTTTTCACAAGACGTCGCTCGCCGAGTGGCAGAATACGGAACGTGATTACAAGGCGCCATGGGCGGATTTCCAATCGGACAAGTTCATGATGAACGTTCCGGCCAGTTGGATTAACAAGCTGGACGACCCGGTCACGCTGATGAAGAACTGGGATCTCGCGATGGATGCGATGAGCGACCTGATGGGCCTTCCTCAAGCGCGCGGCCGGGAGACCATGTACCTCCAGGTCGATCTCCAGATGCGGGTCTCCGTTTTCGCGCCTGGATACCCGACCTGCAATGATCGTTACGACCCCAAGAAGAACTACGACGGCAACGTGAACCACTACCTTGTCAGGGGGCCTCAATACGCGCCTGACTACGTATTCCACGAGCAGGGCCACGGCTTCGGTTTCGTCAAATTCGGCGGGGAGATGGAATCCACGGTCAACCTGCTGCACGTGGCGGTGTGGACTCAGAAGTTCGGCTACGGCCTGGATGAGGCGTTCCGCGCGTCGCGCTCTGGAAGCAACCCCAACATGACGCTGGACAACACGGCCGTCGAGTGGATGACGAGCTTGAACTTCGCCGCCAAGACGCCTATGTCGGCCGCCGAGAAGGCCTACCAACTCAAGGGCCATGCCAAGTTCGTGGATATCGCCAGGCTCTTCGGCTGGAAGCCGCTGAACGACTTCTGGTATTCATGGAACGAGGACTTTGATGCCGGCAGGCCCTGGTCGAAGCACGGGACTGATATCGACGTGCTCAGCCTGCGTTTGTCCCAGAAGGCCGGTGTGGATTTGACTCCCCTGCTGCACTTCTGGGGCACGCCGCCCCGCGACGCCAAGGCCCTGAAGGCCGCCGTCGCCGCCGCGAAGCTGCCGCCCTCCGCGAAGGTTTACGATGCCCTCGTTCACTACAAATCCCTGGTGCCCGCGGACAACAAGGCGTTCCGGGACTTCGCCGTCAAGTGGTGGGGCAAACAGCCAAGCCCCAAGGGCTATACGACCGAACGAGGCCACGCCCAGCAGTGGGAGAAGTATGACGACAAGACCGCCGCCGCCATTACGGGCACTGTGCAGGAGATTATCAATCTGTATTTCCCCAACGGGCGCCCGAAGGCTTAGGAAGCCAACCGGCGCAGACGACGCTACCGCCAACACCATAGCCAGGGCGATCCCTGGGACACAACCAACCAAGTAACGAGGAGACAGAGTGATGAAAAGAAGAACATTGTTGGGTGTGGTGTGTCTGCTGGCAGTGGCGCTCATGGGCATTTCCAGCGCATGGGCGGCGGAGAAGGTTGATACGGATTCGAAACAGCAGTTGCCGAAGCCGGACGGCAAGGAAGCCGACATGAGCAAACCCGTTCAGGTCTTCATCCTGATGGGGCAGTCAAACATGTGTGGGATGGGAAACGTAAGCAAATTGGCAGAAGTCGTGAAGGGGGGCAAGTATCCTTATCTTGTCGATGGTGCGGGCAAATGGATCGAGCGAAAAGATGTCCGCAATATCAATTTAGTCAATGGCAGTCTCAACATTCCTAAGAGGCCCGTCACTAACGGTTGGCTGACGATCCAGGAACCCTTCGTTGGCGTAGACCAACCAATTGGCCATATCCTTGGTAATATAATCGACGCGCCGGTGCTCATCCTTAAGAGTGCCAATGGCAACCGAAGTCTGGGCTTTGACTTGCTTCCCCCAGGCAGCGAAATCTACGAGTTTGAGGGGAAAACGTACCCCGGCTATACTGGAACCCCGAAAGACCCCAAGCTCGATGGGAAGGCCGCAGGCAGGAAGGGCAAGGAATCTTATGGCGGCTGGGAGTACGATATTTGCGTCGGAGCCGCGAAGAAGGTGCTTGCGGAACTTGGCGCGTACTACCCGGGGGCCACGAAATACGAGGTCGCGGGTTTCTTCTATTGGCAGGGAGAAAACGACGGCAACCCAGCCTGGGCGACGCGGTATGAGGTGAACATGGCGAACTTTATTAAAGCCGTGCGCAAGGACTTCGCTGCGCCGAACGCCAAATTCGTCCTTGCCACTATGGGCGAAGCCAAGAAAGGCAGCGGGGGCAGCGGGGGAAAGATACTTGATGCCCAGCTCGCGGTTGACGGCAATAGCGGCAAGCATCCGGAGTTCAAAGGCAATGTGGCCACGGTCTATTCCAATCCCATCTCGAAAGGCGGGAAAGGACAAGGCCACTACGGCGGTAACCCTGAAACCTATATGGACATCGGCGAGGCGATGGGGCGGGCCATGGAAGAGTTGTTGAAGAAATAAACTCATTAAACAACAAAAGAGATAAAGTCATGAGCATGAAATCATTATTCGCAGTTCTATCGCTGCTGGCGGTAACGGCCCTTGCCGGAGCGGCCGAAGGTAAGCCAGTCAAGATCTACCTCCTCTCCGGCCAGTCCAACATGACTGGCCGCGGCGCGTTGGGTGAGTTCAACAAGCCGGCCGCCGATCAGAAGGCGTCGTTGGTCCGTTTCATCATGGAGCCGCAGAACGTGGAGAAATACAAGTTCCTCTACAAGGAGGATGAAAGAAAGACTCGCAGGTGGACGGTGCGTGATGACGTTTTCATCACGATGGGCGACTGGCCGCATGACGGAAAAGCGGACCACGGAAAACACGGCGGGTTTGGGCCGGGCTACGGTGGCTTTCGCAACAAGGGTTTTGGGCCGGAACTGGGGATCGGCCATGCCTTGGGCGACTTCCACGACGAACCGGTGCTGCTGGTGAAGGTGGCTTTCGGCGCCAATAATCTGGCAATAAATTTCCGTCCCCCGAGTTCGGGTGGAACGCTCGGCGACAAATACCCGCTGGTGGTCAAGGCCCTCAAAGAGGCGATCGAGCATCTGCCGGAAATCATCCCGGGTTACCGGAAGGAAACAGGCTATGAAATTGCCGGCTTCTTCTGGAACCAGGGGGAGCATGACTGCACCCCCGAGTTTTCGGCGGAGTATGAGCAGAACCTCGCGAATCTCATCAAAGATCTGCGGCAGGAGTTCAAGGCGCCCGGCATGAAAGCGGTCATCGCCGTGACGGGTTTCGGCGGTCGGGACCCCAAGGATGCGAAGACTGGAGCTGCGCCCAAAGGTTATGAGAATCAACTTAAGGTCATCGCCGCCCAATTGGCCGTGCCCCTCCGGCCGGAATTCAAGGGGACGGTGGCCACCGTCGAGACGCGCGATTTCTGGCGCCCGAATAAGGAATTCGGCGGGAGCACACAAGGCATCCACTGGAACGGCAATGGCGAGTCCTACTGGCTGATGGGCGAAGCGATGGGCCGCGAGATGGTGAAGTTGCTTGGCGCGAAGAAGTAATCAACCATCCCCAGCCCCGTTTTCTCATCCGCGCCAATGACTGCAGACAATTTTAGGGAACAGAACAGAAATGATGACCCATAGCAATAGGAACGGATCAAGACACGTATCCCGCCGCGATTTCATGAAGAACGCGGTGGTTTCCTGTGCTTTGGTGGCGGGAATTGGATCAGCCCGTTTTGCCGAGGGGCCAGCCGCCGCAGGCGAGCGAGGCGCCCACGCGAAATGTGTGTTGTGGTCGGATAAGCCGGTGGTCATTGACAACGAAACCGCGAAAATGAGATTCCTGAGGACACAATCATTACGAAAACGAAGTTCACCCAAGCGTTCTTGCTTGCGGCCCTTCTAGCCGGCCACGTCAATTTCGCCCGGGCGGATGAGACAACCACACTCTCGCTGGCCGGGGTCTGGAAATTCCGCCTCGACGCCGGGGACGGCTTCGTCTGGAACTCCCCCGTTCCCGACGACTGCCCGTTCCCGCGCTCGCCGACGCTGACGGGTATTTTCTTCACCGGCCGCCACGGCGATTATCACTGCGGCGACACCTTTTATCCGTCCTGGGCGAGCGATGGAAACCTGTATTCGCCTTGGACCGACGGAATCACCGACGGCGTGCGATGCACGTCCGGGGGCAGCGAGGAAAACGGCCGGCGCACCGGCCATGCCGTGATGATCGGCGACGACCCGCTGAAGCTGGTCATCAGGAACACCTCTCCGCCCAAGAAGGCCGACTCCAAGCCCTACCGGGGAAGATACCCGTGCGGCTCCCTGATGCACGACGGCATTTGGTACTACGGCACCTACTGCCTCGGCCCGTCCGCCATTCTCGTCCACCAAGGCTTCAAGTGGAACTGGCCAAACCTCGGGCCGATGCCGGGCTTCCAGATCTCAAGGGACTTGGGCAAGACCTGGGCTCCTTCGCCACTCTCGCCCGAAAACCCGCTGTTTCCCGAGCCGGACAAATATCTCGGCCCGGTGAAGATGGGGGCGCCGCACTTCGTGGACTTTGGCAAGAACATGAAGCACTCGCCGGACGGGAAGGCGTACCTGCTCGGGATGGGCGCAATGGATACGGACCCCAAACCGCGCCCGTGCATCAAACCTGGCCCTCCCGGGAAAGCGTTCGAGCCCAATCCGGGATGCGACGAGGATTTCGCGCACGCCAATCTAAGTTGGATCACCGCGGATCAGGTCTATCTCGCAAGGGTCACGCCCTCGCCCGAAACCATTAACAACCGCGCCGCCTACGAGTTTTTTGCCGGACACAACCCGCAGGGGCAACCGGTCTGGACGACGGATTTCGGGAAGATCAAGCCCCTGATCGAGTGGAACAATCACATGGGATGCGTCACAGCCACATACGTCCCCGGTCTCAAGAAGTACCTGATGTGCGTTACCGATGGTTGGCCGACCGTGGCGAAGATGACCTCCTACATCCTGGAAGCCGACAAGATCACCGGTCCCTGGCGGATGGTCGCCTACATGAAGGATTTCGGCGAGCAGGCGTACTTCCTGAATTTCCCGAGCAAGTTCATCAGCGAGGACGGCAGAACCCTCTGGTTGTGTTACTCCGCGAATTTCAGTCCCGGTTGGAACGGGGTGGAATTGAAGTTCAATCCGCCCGGTGGGCGTTATGGCTTGAGTCTGCACGAAATTAGACTGCTGGGATCCGCTGACAACAGTTCAAAGTGAACAAACCATGAAAAACAGGCCTCCGATTGGTATTATTGCCCTGCAACTCAAAAGGAGAAGATAGTGACGACAAGAACCCGCATCAAAAGGGACCGAACTGCTTGCTATCGAAGGATCAAGCGATGAAGCGACGTGATTTTCTCAAGGTCGTCGGCGCGCCGCACCAGGCCTGCCTGGATGCCGGGATTCCGGTGATCGTGGTACGGGAGAACAAGAGCTGTCTGAACGTCCCCGAGCACCCCAAGTTCATCTATGTGGAGAACTACATCGAGGCGGCGGGAATGATCATGGCCATGAAGGCGGGCGTCCACCCTTCGACGGTGCGCAGGCCTCTGGCCCACACCGTCGTGCGGAAGGCGTGATCACCGCCACGGCGTCGAACGATGAGTCCAAGTATGAACCTGAACGAGGCACGATGATGAGTAACGAGCGGTCAAGAGCCGCCTATCCAGATAGCGGTAACAAGGAAAGGGCAAAGAGAATGAACTGGAAGAAAGCAATCGTCGCCGGGTGTTTGTTGGCAGTAACGGCCACAGGAGTGTTCGTTGCATCGGCCGCCGGAGCGGCTCAGGAAACCCCGCTTTCCGCGGCCGGCGAGAAGCTCGCCGCACGGTATGCGGAGATGCTCACGGCGTTGCGGGCTGAGATCGCCCAGGCCGTTCCGGCAGTGGACGAGCAGAAGAAAGCCGCTTTCCAGGCCGCCCGGGAAGCGGTCAAGAAGGCGAAGGCCGATGTGGCAGCGGCGCAACAGCCGCTGGACAAGATCGCAGGGGCGGAAGGCTTGGTCGGTCACCGCAAGAACAAGTGGATTGCCGGCGCCGAGAAGGGCATTGCGGCGGCGCAGGCGGCGCTGAAGAAGGCGACCACGGCCGCCGAGCGCGAAGCGGCGAAGAAAGAGTTGGCCCATTGGCAGGCGAACCTCGCAGCAGGCCAGAAGGCGCTGGTGGAATCGCAGGCCGCCCTGGATGCGGCGAAGGCGGATGAGGCGAAGTACGTCCAGGCGAGAAAGGCGGCCCAGGCCGCGCTGGACGATGCGGTAGCGAAGGAATTGAAGGCGGCCAAGGCCATGTTGGCGGATGCGACGCCGTTCCTGTCGAGCGACAGACTGGATGCGAAGCTCGTCCAGTGTTCCGTGCTGGCCAGCGCGACCCCGCAGGGTATGGCCCAGTTCGCCCAGCAGGGCAAGGAGCAGGAGGCGCTGGTCGGGGAGCTCCTGAGCGATGCCAGGCTGATGAAGGCGATGCTCGAGGCCGGCGGAGCCAAGGAGGGCAAGTATGGGCCGGCGATGCAAATCTACACCGCCATCCAGAAGGCCAGCCCGCGGGCCAAGGAAGGCATCTTCCGTCGCTTGGCGCTGGCAACCAGCCTCGAACACGCAGTGCCGGTCGCGCAGAACAACCCCAAGGCCGAGACCAATGCGCCGGCTGTCGTCGACCCCGTGAAGCGTTATCTGCATTTCGAGAAGGCCTGTCTCGACGGCGAATTGGATCCCGCATTCAAGGATCTGTCCGCCTGGGAGTTGCGCAATGTCGTCAACGGCGATGAGTCGGATGAGACTCTGGCGTGGGGGCGTGAGATGCTCCGGAACTATCGCCCTGACCATGTCCTGAATCCGGACTACGGCTGGCGCTATTCGGCGGCGGTTACAACCGACGTCAAATACGGCTCGCAAAACGTAAAGGACGACGTCCCCACCCTGCAGAGCTACCAGAACATCATCAGGAACGGTGGCGTGTGCGGCCGGCGCGCATTTTTCGGCAGGTTCATCTTGCGCTGCTTTGGTATACCGACTGTGGCCCGGCCCCAGGTCGGGCACGCGGCGCTGGCCCACTGGACCCCCAACGGGTGGGTGGTCAATCTTGGCGCTGGTTGGGGATATCCCGAAGCCAAAGGGGTGATGGGCATGACGGACGCTGACTTCGTGTTGGAGACGCAGGTGCGCAAACACCCGCTGGAACATGAAGAATCCTTGCGTGCCCAGTGGGCGGGCGATGCGCTGGGTGAGCAGAAATACATCAGCATGACGCCGGACAGCGGCGGCCTATGGAATGTCCTGGCCCTCTTTCAGAAGAAGGTGACCGTCGCCGAGGCGAAGCCGCAGCAACTGGCCGCGCTGGGAACGGAGCTGGGCGAGGCCAATGAATCGGCTGAGACCAGGGCCAGAGCGCTCGTGAAGGCGGCCGTTACGGAGGCGGACAAGAAGGTCGCCATCGCCCCGAACGGGGTGATCACGCTCCCGGCAGCGGCCTGCGGCGGCGCCCAGATCCTCGGCAGCTTCCTCGGCGGTCACCAGTTGTTCTCCGGCGGCGGCACCATCACCTGCGACGTCGACGTTCCGAACGCCGGCAAGTACGTGCTCACGGCGCGCGTAGTCACCGTGCAGGACAACCCGAAGATGCTGCTCACGGTGAATGATGCCAAGGAAACGGTTGAAATCGCGGCGCCCTACACCATGGGCAAGTGGGCGCAAACCGCGCCGGTCCAAGTGGCGCTGGCCAAGGGCAAGAACGGCCTGCGCTTTACGCGTCCTGTAGGAAGCCGGGGCCTGGCGATCAAGGAATTCACCCTGACGCCGCTGAAGTAGTCGCGCGGACGAGACGGCGGGGTCGGCCGAGCCCAGCAAGATCCAGCCGACCCGGCCGGACAAGAAACACGAGAGAAGAAACGAGATAGTAGTGCGGGTGTACCGCACGGTCCAAGTACCCTTTTTTCACAAGGAGTCGTAGCGATGAGTAAGAAGATCTTTGGAGTGTTGTGCCTGGCGCTTCTGGCATGTGGAGTGCCGGCCGCCTTGGCGGCCGAGGCGGCCGCCCCGCCCGCCGGCAAGGAAGCGGACATGAGCAAGCCCGTGCAGGTGTACATCCTGCTGGGCCAGTCCAACATGGTCGGCGCGGGCAAGGTCGCCGGCGACAAGGACGGTACGCTGGAGTACGCGGTCAAGAACAAGAAGAAATACCCCTACCTCGTGGACAATGCAGGCGCCTGGACCGAGCGCAAGGACGTGCGATATGTGCGCGTCATGGCGAGCGGCACGGGGCCTGCCAAGCCGTTCAACAACGAATGGATGACCGTCAAGGGCAATAGCATCGGTCCGGAGCTCGGCATCGGGCATTACGTGGGTGACGCCACGGAAGCGCCCGTGATGATCCTCAAGAGCTGCATCGGCAACCGCAGCCTCGGCTGGGACCTCCTGCCGCCCGGCAGCCAGCGGTTCGAAGCGGAAGTCACCGACAAGCAGGGCAAGAAGGTCACCAAGGTGTTCGCCGGATACAAGGACTCGCCGGACTCATGGGACAAGGGCACCGAGCCGAAGCCGATTGGCTGGACCGCCGGCTGCCAGTACGATGGGGACGTCGCCGGCGCCAAGAACGTACTGTCGGAACTCGACAAGCATTACCCCGGCGCAACCAAGTACGAGGTCGCCGGCTTCTTCTTCTGGCAGGGCGACAAGGATCGCTACAATGCCGTCCACGCTGCCAACTACGAGAAGAACCTGGTGAACTTCATCAAGGCGCTCCGCAAGGACTTCAACGCCCCCAATGCCAAGTTCGTCTGTGCCACCCTTGGCCAGACCAAGAAGGACGACGCGAGCAATGCCAATGAGAAGATGATCCTCGATGCCCAACTCGCCGTCGGCGACCCGGCGAAGCATCCCGAGTTCAAGGGCACCGTGGCCAGCGTCTACTCCAACCCGCTCAGCATGGGCGGCGCCTCCAACGGCCATTACGGCGGCAACGCGGAGACCTACATGAACATCGGCGAGGCCATGGGCAAGGCAATGGCTGAGTTGATCGTGGCGGGCGGCAAGTAAACAACGTCCGCCGTGTCGGGCCCCCCCCCCGGTCCGCCACGGCAAACCTTCGGTACGGCGGACCCGCCGGCCCGAGGGCCGAAGAATCGAATTTCCTGTCGGCAAACGGGAATTGTCTGCGAAACCGATTGGTCACTTAGAGAAGGATACGAAGACATGAACGTAACGTACAAGAAAGCAGCACTGGTACTGGCCGCCCTGATATCGGCCAGCCTGACCGTCCTGGCCGCCGAGGCGCCGAAGGAACTGCCGCGTCCGGACGGCAAGCCTGCGGACATGACCAAACCCGTACAGGTTTACCTTCTGATGGGCCAGTCCAACGCGGTGGGCCTGGGCAAGGTCGCGTCGCTGGAGGCCGCGATCAAAGGGAAGAAGAAATACACCTACCTTGTGGATGAAGCCGGCAACTGGAACACGCGGAAGGATGTCCGCAATGTGTTCATTATGTCCGGCAAGCTCCAAGTCAACGATTGGATGAGCGTAACGAACAGAAAAGCCATGGGCTTGGAGTATGCCCTTGGCCATCTGCTGGGCAATGCCACGGATGCGCCCGTAATGATTCTCAAGAGCTGCATCGGCAACCGCAGCCTCGGCTGGGATCTCCTGCCCCCAGGCAGCGAACCCTATGAGTATGAGGGAAAGATGACTCCCGGTTACCGTGGAACCCCGAACAACCCCAAGGGCAATGGCGAGAAGGTGACGGGTGAATGGTATGCCGGCAAACAGTACGACGACGACGTCGAAGGCGCCAAGACGGTGCTTTCCGATCTCGACAAGCACTACCCCGGCGCGAAGAAATACGAGGTCGCGGGATTCTTCTTCTGGCAGGGCGAAAAGGACTGCGGAAACGCCGTGCACGCGGAACGCTACGAGATTAATCTCGTCCGGTTCATCAAGCAGTTGCGCAAGGACTTCAATGCCCCCAACGCGAAGTTCGTCCTTGCCACCCTCGGCGAAGCCAAGAAGGGCAGCGGGGGCAATGGGGGTAAGGTGCTTGATGCCCAGCTCGCGGTGGACGGCACCAGCGGCAAGCATCCTGAGTTCAAAGGCAACGTGGCCACGGTCTTTTCCAATCCCATGGCGCAAGGCGGCAGCGGAAACGGCCACTACGGCGGCAAAGCTGAAGTCTATATGGACGTCGGTGAGGCCATGGGCAAGGCCATGGCGGACCTGCTGAAGAACAAGTGACAGGAAGAACTGCCGATCGGTGAATCGGTAAACAACCGGGCACTTCGCCGGGTTGGAAGTAGAGAGACGGGTATTAACTCGAACTGAGCAGTTTTCCAGGCCCGAGGGGCCGGCAATACCCAGCCGGCCCTTCGGGGCTTTCTCATTCGCCCAGTTTCGGAATCAGGAAGAACAATGTTGGATGTGGACCGATGCTTCCCGTCATGGTGACGGAGAGGAGATCGGCGTCTTGATCTTTGTGGAACAACTTGCGGCGTGTTCTTAATGGGATATCAGATTACGGAGTAGCATCATGAGATTGACACAGCGGGTCGGCCTGGCCACATCGATGCTTGTTTTCTGCGCAAGCGGCACTGCCGCGGAGCAGGCACAAGAGAAGAGTTTTTATAAGAGTCCTCAGCTCTTCTCCACCGCCCCGAGCGAGACGGCGTCGCTCCAGATCATCAACCGCTTCGGGCCCGTGGGTATTGGTATCGAACTGCACCAGCCGGCGTTCGTGATGAAGGTCAAGAACGTCGAGAAGGGTTCGCCCGCCGAGGCAACCGGCAAGCTCAAGGCCGGGCAGATCATCGAGACCATCAACGGCCAGAAGCTCGCCGACATCGACCCGCGGATCCAGCTCGGCAACATCATCACCGCGGCCGAGGCCGCCGACGGCGTCGTCAAGTTCATGGTCAAGGACACGCCGGACGCCCCGGCGCAGGAAGTGATCGTGCGGATCCCGATGCTCGGCGCCTACACCAAGACCTGGCCGCTTAACTGCCCGAAGTCCGATAAGATCGTGCGCAACTACGCCGACTACCTGGCCAAGCCGGATTCCAACAAGGGCTTCAGCGGCATCGGGATGCTCTTCCTGCTCTCGACCGGCGAGGAGAAGGATCTCGAACCGGTGCGGAAATGGGTGCACGGGATGGCCGGCCAAGCCGCGCCGACCTACGCCTGGCATCTCGGCTACGGCGGCATTCCGCTTTGCGAATACTACCTGCGTATCGGCGACGCCGCGGCGCTGCCGGTCATCCAGAAGTGGGTCGAGTCGGCCGCCAAGACTGAATACCTCGACGCCTGGCTGGGGCGCGGCGGCGTGTCCTTCGGCTACGGCGCCGGACACCTCAATGCGGGCGGCACCGCCGTGGTCACCTTCCTTCAACTCGCCAAGGAGTGCGGCGCAAATGCCAACGAGAGCCTGCTGCGCCGCACGCTGGTCCACTTCTACCGCTATGCCGGCCGCGGCAACAACCCTTACGGCGACGACCGCCCGGAGACGAGCTTCGTCGACAACGGCAAGAACGGCAACCTTGCCTTCGCCATGGCGGCGGCCGCCTCGCTCACGCCCGACGGCGAGAAGTCGATCTATGCCCGGGCCCGCGACACCGCCGCGATGACCGGCTTCTACACCACCACGTTCATGCTCCACGGCCACACCGGCGGCGGCATCGGCGAGAGTTGGCGCAGCCCCGCGATGGGGATGTTGTACGAGAAGAAGCCGGCGCAATACCGCGAGTTCATGGACAACCGGCGGTGGCACTACGAGTTGTCCCGCCGGTTCAACGGTTCGATCGCCATCCTCGGCGGGGATAACGAATACGACAACGAAACGTGGGGCGCGGCTTACGCGCTCACCTACACGATCCCGCGCAAGACGCTGCGGATCACCGGGGCGCCGTCGAAGTTCGCCAAGCCTTACCGGCTGCCCGAGCGCCCGTGGGGCACCGCGGCCGACGAAGCGTTTTTCCCGCTGGAGCCCGCGGCCGGCAAGGACGGCAAGCGCCAGGACCTCTCCAAGGAGACTTTGGCCAGGGATTCCTCCAGGCCGCTGATCGAACGGCTGCTGGCGATGGGCGACGTGGGTGACGACGTGCTGCAACGCTACATTCGCCACCAGGATGCCCTGATCCGCCAACTCGCGGCGAACAACGCGATGGGCATCAAGTTCGACTACATGTGGATCAAGCCCGGCGCCCCGATCAGGGTCGCGCTCGTCCACGAGTGGATCCGCGATCCGGACCCGCGGGTGCGGCGGGCCGCGCTCTCGGCGCTGGCCCGGTTCCTGCCCGCCGACAAGGTGGAACAATTCCTGACGCCGGAGGTCTTCGACCAGGCGATCGGCATGCTGAAGGATCCCGCGGAGTCGTGGTGGGTAAAGGACGCCGCGCTGGCGCTGGTCGCCCGCGGCACGCCCGACATGATCGCCCCGCACGTGGATGTGCTGATACCGTACCTGAAGCACCAGGAACAGTGGCTCCAGAACGGAGCGGCCATGGCGCTCATGCCGGTGGTGACCGACCAGCGATGTTACCGGAAGGTGCTGCCGGCGCTGGGCGAACTGCTCCGTACCTGCCAGCGGTTCAGCACGACGTTCGGGCTGAACGAGGCCCTCCCCAAGCGGTTCGAGGGGGCGAGCGCGGACGTGCAGAAGCTGGCCGCGGAGACGCTCGGCGGGACCTACTCGCGCTATGCCGGGGTGAAGATGTGGGCCGGCGGCCAGGACATCACGAGCGTCTATGACTCACATCTCGAACTCCTGGCGAGCACGCTGGCAAACGTCCCTGGCGGCTATGATCTGCTCTACGAGCTCGCCAAGAATCGCTTCCCGAAACAACCGCTGCCGTATGCCCGCATTTTCCTGGCGGCCGACCCGGAGAAATTCGGCCCCGAGTTGAAAAAGGCGATCGTCCCGATCATCCGCGATCAACTGGTTTACGAATTCATGGGCAAGAACCGCGGCAGGCTGCTCGCCGAGATCAATCGCACGACACAAAACAGCTACACCAAGGGCATCATCGACGACCTGATCGCCCTCTACCGCAAAATCGGCGTCAGTGATTACGACTGGCATTCCTTCGGCCCTGACTTGAAAAACGCCAAGTGGGATTATCTCACGTTTGATCCCCCGGAAACGCAGAAGTACGACATCTCCCCCTGGCGGTATCGCAAGGTAACGTATCCGCAGGGTATGGAGAACTGGTTCGCCCCGGATTTCAATCCCGGCAAGGCCGGCTGGAAACAGGGCCAGGCGCCCTTCGGCCAATACAAAGGCAAGCTGGTCACCAACCCGGAGCCAAGCCCGAACTCCGGCTTTGAGCGCAGCACCGACAATGACCGCTTCGGGCCGCTTGCCGGGCGCGCATGCCCGATGCCCGGCTGTGAGCAGCACTCCGTCCCGATGCGCACGCTCTGGGACAAGGAGGTCCTGTTAGTGCGCGGCACCTTCAAGTTCCCCGCGCTCAAGCCGGATCACCTCTACCGGATTCGCGTCGGCACCGGCCAGCACGTCGGCAGCGGCGACGGCTTCAAGATCTGCATCAATGGCAAGCCGCTGCTCGAAACCAAGGAAGGCAACGGCAGGCGGATGGGCGGAATTCCCCGCGGCGGCTTCATCACCAAGGAGTTTGTCGAGGAGTTCAACAAGGGCCCGGTGACCATCGCCGCCACCACCTTCCTGCGCTACGGCGACAGGGCCATCGTCCAGATGCCGCCCGTGCCGCAGGGGATCTTCAGTATGTGGGTGGAGGAGATGAAACTCCCGCCGATCAACGACGAGGCGATACGCAAATCGGCGACCGTGATCCCCATGCTGACGTCTCAGTGGCAGGCGGTGCAGGACCCCGACAACAGGGAGCTCCAGCCGGACGAGGGCAAGTTCCGCTACGACGGGAAGTTTATCGCCAACCCGAAGGTCCTCGGCACTTGGACGATCATCGACCAGGTGAAGATGATCGACGAGTTTTCTCCCGGCAAGAAGATGGCCCCCGGCCGCGCCATGTTCACGGCGATTACCTTCAAGGACAAGGGTATGACCGGCGACGGAATGTGGATATGGTCGGGCGACACCCTGATGGACCTGGACCGGTATCAGGCGTTGAAGATGACCGTTAAGACAATCGGCGACGGCGACTACCTGTTCATCGAAGCTGGCGGGTTCAGCGAAAAGAACCCCGTGGGCTGGAAGTCGCCGCTTTACGTGATGAAGAGACAGGCAAAGTAGAGATACGTAAGAACACATTAAAAGGAAGTGAGACAGGAATGAACTCAACAACCAAGACCACCAAGATCATGTTTGCCGGTGTGATCGCGGCAGCAATGCTGTATTCACCCCAGGCCGCAAGCGCCGCCGCCAAGGCAGAGGCCGCGGCAAAGCCCGCCATCGAACTGGGCGCGCCCTTCGCCGACAACGCAATTCTCCAGCGGCAGATGCCGGTCCCCGTCTGGGGCTGGAGCAAACCGGGCTCGGAAATCACGGTGGAGTTCAGCGGGCAGAAGAAGACCGCCGCCGCCGGGGCGGACGGCAAGTGGATGGCCAAGCTCGACGCGCTCGATGCCAGCGCCGAACCGCGGGAGATGGTCATTGCCGACGGCGCGGGCAACAAGGTGACGCTCAAGAACATCCTCGTCGGCGAGGTTTGGATGTGTTCCGGCCAGTCGAACATGCAATGGACCGCCGCGAAAAGTTCCAGCAGTATTATCATCAAAGAATTGGCCGCAAAGGGTAAGTTGCCCCCGATTCGCGAGGGTAAGGTGACGAACGTCTGCTCGTCGCTTCAGCCGGTCGAACACGCCGAAGGGGCGTGGAGCGATGGTTCCAACTTCATCGAGTACAGCGCCATTGCGTTCGCTTTTGCATATGAGCTCCACAAGGAACTGAATGTCCCGATCGGCATTGTGAACTGCGCGTTCAGCACAACGGCGATCCAGGCCTGGACCCCGCGCGAGGGCTTCGCCGGCGGCACGGATGATTATACGAAGGCGATTTACAGGAAGATCCTCGAAACCGACCCCACAACGCCTGAGCACAAGGCGGCATGGAACAAGTATTACCAGGAGTTGGAAGACACAATCAAAGGGAATGAACAGCTCGCCAAGAATGGCCAGGAGCCCAAGGCGATCTCCACGAAGACGCCAGGCAATATGAACGGCAATCGCGACGCCACCTGGATGTACAACGCCAAGATCAACCCGTTCGTCCCCTACGCCATTCGCGGGGCGATCTGGAACCAGGGCTACGCCAGCTCGGGCGAAGGCATCTTGTACTACAAGAACCTCCACTCGCTGATTAGCGGCTGGCGGAAGGTGTGGGGGCAGGGAGATTTCCCCGTCTACTTCCACCAGTTCTACTGCCCCAAGGGCGACGCTGACGGCCTGAGCCTCAACAGCACGGCCGAGATGCGGCTGGGGACCTCGCTCGCCCGCGACATTCCCAACGCCGGCATGGCCAGCCAGATCGACGTGACCGGAGCGGTGCATTATTTCAACAAGGCTCTGCCCGGCAAGCGCCTCGCCCTGCACGCGTTGAAGAACCAATATGGCAAGAACATCGTGGCCGACGGCCCGATATTCAAGTCGTACAAGACGGAGGGCGACAAGCTGATCGTCGAGTTCGACTTCGCCGACGGCGGGCTGGTCGTCGGAGAGACAGAGACCAGCACCAACCAGAAATACCAGGGACCGCTGGCGCACGGCGATCCGAATGTCATTGCCAACGGCGACGACAAGGTGACGCTGTTCTACATTGCGGACAAGGACCGCCTCTGGCACAAGGCGAAGCTGAAGATCGACGGCGGGAAGGTCGTGTTGACCGCGCCGGGCGTCTCGGAGCCCCGCGGCGTGGCCTATGCGTGCAACGGGGTCGGCTCATTGCCGAACCTCTACAACCGCGCCATGCTGCCCATGACCCCATTCATCTACTACGATAACAAGCTGGTCACTTCCGAGACCTGGCCGGATGACCCGATCAAGGTAGCCGGCGCTGTGCCCGATCCCGAAGCCGGGGGCAAGAGGTACGAGTATCGCAAGATGCCCCTGGTCAGCGCCCAGTTCCGGGACAATGCCGTTTTCCAGGCCGGCATGCCGGTCACCATCTGGGGCTCGGCGATCCACGACTGGGGCTATGAGGCGAAGGGCAAGGCGGTGATAAAGTTCAGCTTCGCCCCTTCGACAGGCTCAGGGCAGGCGGCGATTGAGAAGACCATTCCCGTAACGCCGGGCATGCGCGAGTGGCAGGTAACGGTCGGGCCCCTGGAGGCCAGTGCGGAGCCCAAGACCCTGAAGGTCGTCTTCGAGATCGACGGCGAGGTCGCTCACGTAAGCGAGTGCAAAAATATCGTCGTGGGCGACGTCTGGTATGTCGCGGCCCCCAATCGTCCCATGAGCGCCAAAGGCAAAGGCGACGGCAAAGCCGATGGCAAGAGCGACGGCACGGTTCGCGTCATGACACGTAAGGCAATGCGCAGCACCTCTCCCCGTCCGAGCCGCTACAGCGTGTCGATCTCGACCACGCCGGGAAACAGGTTCGATTCCGACTGGGAGAATGCCGCCGGCGGCCTGGCCGGGGCGCTGGGCCAGCGCATTGCCGCCAAGACCGGCAAGCCGGTGGGGATCATCCTCATGGACGGGGACGCGTTGGAACTGAAGCACTGGATCAGCTACGACCGCCTCAAACAGGCCCCGAGCCTGATGGAAGACTACAAGCAACTGGCGATGCTCAACCCGGGCAATCCTTACTACAATGACAACGTCAAGCGATACGTCGTGGATTGGAAGAAGTACTGGAGCGAGTCCGTTCCGCGGTTGATGGCAACGAAGCGGGCTTTGGACGGCGCGGCCTGGGGAAGCTATCCATCCCTTTCGGCTTCGGTGACCACCGAGGCCTCACA
>Ga0315285_10002822_pt1 | contig 18182 bp, 14 predicted proteins | sample YL17G09_36_MG_FD_203698 | JGI IMG/M metagenome (GOLD analysis project Ga0315285, IMG submission 203698) | Sediment microbial communities from Yellowstone Lake, YNP, Wyoming, USA - YL17G09_36 | ecosystem: Environmental > Aquatic > Freshwater > Lake > Sediment | place: USA: Wyoming | collected... | reverse complement strand
AGAGCCCCGAGGTGCTCATGGCGATGCGCACGATCAAGGCGCACACGCAGCACTCGGAGAGCGTCACGCTCATGACGATGCTCAAGGGCGTGCACGACTCGCGCATACAGAGCAGCATCGAGGACCTTGCAGACGTCATACTCGAGCTCGACAGGGAGAAGGTCGGGCACGAGTTCAAGAAGTTCATGATCGTCCAAAAGGTGAGGAACAGGCCGGCCATGGTCGGGATAATCCCCACGACCTTCGACAAGACGGGGATCAAGCCCGGCTGAGCGGTCCGGCAAGGCAGGTCGCCTTTTTCCCAAAATGTCGTCGTTTTTATACCCCCTAGTCAGTAGAAGAAGACTACGTCTTCTTGCGGGTCAATGATTTGCGACATAGCCAGATGTCTCTGGTCGGCAATTATCGAAGTCGATAACGACTGTCTTTGAGAACCAGCCGCAAAGCTATATAAGCCCTGCTCAAGCGTATTACTTCCTACGCGGGCTGAAAGGCCTGCAGGAGGACAAAACAATATGAAGAAGATTTGGAGAATCCGAAAGGATTCAGAGGCGGTATCCCCCGTCATCGCAACCATCCTAATGGTAGCGATCACCGTCGTTCTGGCGGCCGTGCTGTATGTCATGGTCCTAGGATTCGGGGGCACGTCGACACAAACCCCAGCGGCAACGTATCAGAAGAACACGATAACGAATGGTCAGAAGATCACGATCGTGTCCATAACGAAGACCGATGTGCCGTGGGACGACGTGACGATACAGGTGACTAATGGATCGGTCATCGCTGCGTTCACACCAACAAAGGCAGCGTTGATGACTACAACCGGGGTAGCCTACGGTCCGACGGCGATGGGAGGTACTACCGTGACCGTCACCGTGACTGACGTATCTGGAAACGGCTTCGTGAGTGGCACGGACTACATGTCTATAGTGGCAACCACTGGGAGCTTCTCCAACGCCATCCAGTACTCTGTAGTCCTGCTCTACGAGCCATCTGGTGAGCGATGTGGCCAGCCCATCTCGTTCACCGGCTAGATAGATGGTCCGTTGCACCTACAGAACGAAACAAAACCTCTTAGTTGAAGAGGCCTTTTTGGCTTCTTCAAGAACCCTTTCTTTCTTCTCTTTGATGCTATGTCTGATCAACTTCTCAGACACGTTGACTGGAATCGGTGCTAGCGGATCCTCACCGGAGTATTCGCCATCTTGTTCGGCCACACTTCTCCGAGGTCGCGAGCGTCTATTGCCGTCCCAACTGTCAGATCAAGCAACAGAAGGGGGGGCGAGGTTCTCGACATGACGAGGATCAAGTCCGGCTGATCCTTCAGGCAGGGCTGGTTGCATTTTCCGCTAATCGTGATGTTTTCATACCCCCCTGCGGTGGAAGAAGACTACTCCTCCTTTTGAGTCCCCAGTCTGCGACATGGCCAGATGTCTGTGGTCGGCAATTATCGAAATCGATAACGATTGTCTTTGAGAACCAGCCGCATACCTATATATGTCATGCTCAAGCGTATTGCATTTCACGCAAGCCGCAAGGCCTGCGGGAGGACAAAACAATATGAAGAAGATTTGGAGAATCCGAAAGGATTCAGAGGCGGTAGCCCCCGTCGTCGCAACCATCCTAATGGTCGCGATCACCGTCCTTCTAGCGGCCGTGCTGTATGTCATGGTCCTAGGATTCTGGGGCACGTCGAGCCACACTCCACTGGCCTCGTATTCGAAGAACACGATAGCGAATGGCCAGCAGATCACTATCGTGTCCATAACGAAGACCGATGTGCCGTGGGACGACGTGACGATACAGGTGACGAATGGCACGATCATCACTGCGTGGACCCCGGTAAAGGCAGATATGATGACTACAACTGCGGTCAGCCTCGGTGCTAAGGCGCTGGGAGCTGGGACGACAGTCACCGTCACCCTGACGGACGTATCCGGAAACGGCTTTGTGAGTGGCACGGACTACTTCAATGTAGTGGCAACCACTGGGGGCTTCTCTCCCAACATCCAGTACACTGTGGTCTTGCTCTACGAGATCTCTGGTGAGCGGTGTGGTCAGCCCATAGCGTTCACTGGCTAGATAGATGGCCCGTGGCACCGACAGAATGAAACGAAACCTCTTTTTGTTGAAGAGGCCCTCGTGGCTTCTTCAAGATCCCGTTCTCTTTTCTCTGCTCTTTGAATGCGTGTTTGGTCTCGTCGATCCCGTCATGTTGAAGGCTATCATCCACGGAAAGGGTTTTCTGGGCGAGAATCATAGGCCATCGTATGAGAGATGGCCGCGAGACTCTCGCGATGAACGATGATGAGGCCGAGGCGTTCGTCATCAGACTGCTCAAGGAGCAAGGACCTCAGAGCACGATGCAGATAGAGAAGCTCGCGAGGAAGGAGCACAAGCGCTGCCCCGATCAGACAGTGATATTCCTGATGAAGATGAAGAAGAAGGGTTTGATAAGGGGCGAGGCCTCGCTGGAGAAGAAGGGCTGGGTCTGGTCAGCTCCCTAGACACAGACAGTAGAATCGATCTAGTGGATCATCACTGAAGTATTCGCCATCTTGTCCGACCACTTCTGTCTAGGATCGTGGGTGTCCACTGCCATACCAATTATCCAATCAAGCAGTAGGAGCGGGGCGAAGATCTTCGACACGTTCCTCATGAACGCCTGCGCCATGGTCATCTTGCCAGTCGTCGATACGGTCTTCAGGCGCAGCAGCATCTTACCGAGGGTGCCTCCGACAGAGGCGTCAAAGAACGAAGCGTACAAGAACAGGAGGCCGCCCGCAAACCACCACGGGAAAAGCCATGACATCCCGACCAAATGGAAAAGAAACATTGTCGGGGCGAAGATGATGAGATGGTCGATCACGCTGGCAACGAACCTTCGAAGCCAATGCTCCTGAAGCGCTTGGTCGCGGCTCAGATAATCGAATCCAGTCACCATTGCACAGCAGCTCCTTGTTGTCCTCGGATGCCTCCAATGTCTATATTACTTTCGAGTGAAGGCGCCGCCACTCGGATCGCCCGTCTGTCATCACATGTCAGCAGGAATTATTTCGTCATCGTGGCGGTCACATATCGTTAATCTAGCCTTAAGAACCATCGGCCAGATTCGGAGTACCCTCACGTGCCACTAAATACCCGCGCGCACACTCCCCGTCCTGACATGGCAGCGATAAGGCTCTTCGCGCTGATGGAGCACGAGGACGATCCGAAGAAATGCACGGCTGCGAAGCTCGTGCGCTTGGGCGACCTCAGGGAAGCCACTGAGATCAGATGGATACCGCGCGGCGCCCTCGTGCTTGACCCCGAGTCCGAGAAGGCGCTGTCAAAGGAGGACTTGAAGGCTGCGAACAGGTTCGGCATACTCGTGCTCGACTGCTCGTGGAACAAGCTCGCGAAATTCCCGAGGTTGAAGGCGGGCCTGAAGCACAGGGGCCTGCCGTTCCTGCTTGCCGCGAATCCGACCAACTTCGGCAAGGCGCAGAGGCTGTCGACCGCGGAGGCGCTGGCTGCCGCAGTGTACATGCTCGGAGAGAAATCTCAAGCAGAGCACCTCATGAGCAGGTTCAAATGGGGCCCGGTCTTCCTTTCAATCAACAAAGAGCGCCTGGAGGCGTACGCCGCAGCTAGCACGAGCGCGGAAGTCGTTGCTGAGCAGAACAGAATGCTAATTGCAACCGAAAGACACAAAGACGAACCAACAGAGTAGCCTTATGTATCACATTGTCGATTCCCTTTCCCCTTTTGCCAACCGTTCAGGGAAGGGCAGGGCATCGACCGTGAATCACGGGGGGATTTGAACGCCGAAAGAATACACGCCTGAGGACCTAGTCGCCATCTGGGAGGAGTTCCTGGGAGGGCAAGAGCGTAGGCACCAGGTGTCCGCACTCGCCGATCTCTATCCCGACGTCAGAAGCATCTACATTGACTTCCTCGAGGTCGAGAAGTTCGATCCAGACCTCGCGAACTACACACTCATCAATCCAACGCTCTCGATCAAGTCAGCTGAAGTAGCCGTGAAGCGGATGGTCTCGCATGCGCTTACCAACCCGTTCCTGCATTTCCGGATCAAAGGCTTGCCGCGCGATTCCAGGATCGAGATCAGGAAACTCAGGGCGAAACACCTCGGCACTTTCGTCAGTATCGAGGGTCTGGTGAGAAAGGCCACTGAGGTCAGACCAAGGGTTACAATCGCAGAATTCGAGTGCGTGCGCTGCCTTCACAGGATCACGGTCGAGCAGGAAGGGATGCTGTTCCACGAACCTCTGGAATGTTCTAAGGATGATGGAGGCTGCGGACGTGGGACGGGCTCGACGAAGTTCAAGCTGCTCACGGACCCTTCGAAGTTCGTCGACACCCAGAAGATCGAGATCCAGGAGCCGCCCGAGGGTCTGAGGGGGGGAGCACAGCCAGAGAGGCTTGTGGGCTACATCGATGACGACCTCTCAGGCAGGATTTCTCCTGGCGACCGGATAATGCTCAACGGCATACTGAGAAGCCAGCAGAAAGGCAGCCAGGTGAAGTCAACTCTGTTCGAGATAAGTCTGGACACGAACTCGATTGAGTACGAGGAGCACGAGTACGAGGAAGTGCTCATTACTCCAGAGGACGAGCTGAAGATACACGAGTTCGCAGCGTCCCCAGATGCGTTCGACAGGATCATAGCGTCCATATCGCCAACTATCTATGGCTACGAACAGGAGAAGGAGGCAATGGCACTCCAGCTCTTTGGCGGAGTCAGCAAGCTGATGGACGATGGAACCAGGATCAGGGGCGATATCCATATCGCTCTCATAGGTGACCCGGGCACGGCCAAGTCGCAGATCCTCAGATACATGGCGCAGCTGGCACCGAGGGGCATCTACACATCTGGGAAATCATCATCAGCGGCTGGACTTACCGCAGCTGCCGTCAAAGACGAGTTCGGCGAGGGCAGATGGACGCTCGAAGCCGGTGCGCTCGTTCTTGCCGACAAAGGTCTTTGCTGCATCGACGAGTTGGACAAGATGAACGATCAGGACCGATCAGCCATTCACGAGAGCCTAGAGCAGGGCACGATATCGGTGGCGAAGGCGGGCATCACGGCGACCCTGCAATCCAGATGCGCTGTGCTCGGAGCTGCCAACCCGAAGTACGGGAGATTCGATGCGAGCCGGAACATAGCGGAGCAGATCGACCTCCCGCCTGCGCTGCTGTCCAGATTCGACGCCATATTCACCATGACTGACCGACCAAATGCAGAGCAGGACAGGAAGGTGGCAAAACACATACTCAAGGCCCATCGTCGCGGCGAAGTGAAGCTTCACGAGTCTCCGGAGAAGATAACGGCCGTCGACGCCATGGAGATCCTGCGGGACAGCAAAGATCTCGTGCCAGCAATGGAAAGGGATTTCTTTAGAAAGTACGTGGCATACAGCAAGCGCATCATACCCATCCTGAGCGACGAGGCGGTCCGCACTCTCGAAGGATACTATGTCTCAATCCGAAAGCTCGGGGAAGGGGAGGAAGCCTCCGTGCCCATCACCGCGAGACAGCTCGAGGCCCTTATCCGGATGTCGGAGGCTAGTGCGAGGGCGAGGCTGAGCTCGTTGGTGAGCGGCGAGGACGCAGGCCGGTCGATAAAGATCGTGGAGTACTATCTTGGCAAGGTCGCGAGCGAAGGCGGGAAGCGCGACATAGACCTCATCGCCACCGGCACCAGCAGGAGCCAGAGGGACCAGATGTACGAGCTCAGGAACCTGGTGCAGCAGCTTTCGGACGAACGCAGGGGCGTGAGCGCGGAGGAGCTGATCCAGAAGGCCGGTGCGAAGAACATACCTGAGGACAGGGTAAGGGCGCTGCTGAAAAGGCTCAGTGATGCTGGCGAAGTCTACTCGCCCCAGGCGGGATACTTCAAGCTGGCGAGCGGAGAGCGCATCGGATGATCAGCGTCAAGATGTACAGACGAGGCGTGGACGTGCTCGTGGCAGCGTGCGATTCGGACATCATCGGAAAGACATTCCGGTCCAAGGATCTGAAGATACACGTCTCCGAGGGCTTCTATAAGGGCGATACGGGAGATGAGGACATGCTCGTGAACAGGCTCCAGATGGCCACGATCGCGAACCTTGTGGGCAAGGTGACGCTCGAGATCGCGATCAGACACGGTTTCGTCGACCCTGGATGCGTCCTCACGATCGGCGGGATCCCTCACGCCCAGATGACGAGGATGATTTGAGTGTTCTGCGTTGAGTGCGGGCGCGAGGACGAGATAATCGGCTCATTGTGCAGGGACTGCTATTCGAAGAAGCACGTCCAGCCATCGATCCCGGACCATGTCGACATCACGATCTGCGCCCACTGCTCCTCGATGCTGACCGAGACTGGTTGGAAGGATGTGGGTTCGATTAAAGAGGCTGCTGATGTGGCGATAGAGCACGCGCTACTGATCCCCAAAGGAGCGAAGATCTCGGAGATGCGCGTCAAGCTCGATGAGAAGGACGAAAGGAACCTCGCTGCGGCAGTGTCCGTCCTCATTGCCGTTCAGGGCTACGATTTTGAGCGCGTACTGAGCACGATAGTCCGATTGAAGCGTGGCTCGTGCACCGAGTGCTCGAAGAAGCTGGGCAACTACTACGAAGCGATCCTCCAGGTCAGAGGGCCTGAGCGTTCATTGTCGGAGGACTCCGAAAGGGATGTCGAGAGGCTCGTCAGAGACAGGGTCGCTTCCATGCGCAAAGGCAGCCGCGAAATCTTCGTGAGCAAGATAGACCACGTCAAGGGAGGGTTGGATTTCTACTTCAGCACCATCCCAGCTGCGAGGATCGTTGCCAGGGAGCTTCAGCAATCCCTATGCTCCGAGTTCAAGGAATCATCCAGCCTGTGGGGGCGACGAGATGGCAAGGACATCTACAGGATGACATACCTTGTCCGACTCCCAGCGTTCTCAAAGGGTGATGTGATCGATTTCCAGGACAGAGTGTACTACGTTCGCGGTATGTCAAGGGGGGTCGTGCACGGCATCGACCTAAGGTCTGGCGAGGAGCGCGCGATGAAGATCAAGGAATCCGGAGACTGCGAACTGGTGAAGTCTGAGTCAGAAATCTTGAAGGCGGTGGTGCTGATCGACAAGGACCAAGAGCTGCAGGTTCTCGACCCTGAGACGATGTCCCCCTTGGACGTGAAGAAACCAGTGGGGTTCTCTCGAAAAGGAGAGCAGGTCAGGCTCGTGAAGACGAAGGTCGGAGCGTTCGTACTCAGCGACAGCTGGTAGTCGTCTCGTTTTCGACTTGTTCCAACAAAAGACATTAATTCTCCTGTCCCATTCCCAGGCACGAGGCTTGGTTAGCTATGGTCACTGAAGGGGACGTTGCGAACGCAACCGTTGAGTTGCTGAGAAAGACCGTCGTCAAGCTCCCTGCGGACGTGGAGGACGCGCTCAGGAAGGCGTACGCCGCGGAGACGGACGAGGTCCCGAGGATGCAGCTGAAGGCGATCGTGGACAACATCGATATGGCGATCAAGGGCAACACGCCAATGTGCCAGGACACCGGCGTTACGATATTCTACGTCACTGTCCCCAAGGACTGCAAGGTCGACGTCGCGAAAGGCATCGTCGATGGTGTGAGGAAGGCCACCAAAGAGGTGCCGCTAAGGCCGAACGCGGTGCATCCGATAACGAGGAAGAATCCGGGAGACAACGTCGGCGAGAGGCATCCGTTCATCAACTGGAAGATACACGACAAGGACTACATCGAGATCACTGTCATGACCAAAGGCGCGGGCTCGGAGAACATGAGCCAGCTCGCGATGCTCACGCCCACGCAGGGTCTGAAGGGCATCAAGGAGTTCGTGCTCAACGCTGTGCTTCGTGCCGGGAGCAACCCGTGCCCGCCGACGATACTCGGTGTGGGCATCGGTGGTTCATCCGATATCGCGATGAAGCTCGCGAAGGAGGCACTGCTCAGGCCGATCAACGAGAGGCACAAGGATCCCGAGATCGCGAAGCTGGAGACCGATCTCTTCGAGGCGATCAACATGCTCGGCATTGGTCCTATGGGCCTTGGTGGAAAGACGACATGCTTGGGACTCAACATCGAGTACGCGTACTGTCACACCGCCAGCTTGCCTGTTGGCCTGAACGTGCAGTGCTGGGCCGGAAGGCGCGGGACCGTCAGGATAAGTCCGGATGGGAAGACCGCCTATCCGACGCATGAGAGGTGACCAAGATGCCAAAGAAGTTGAAGACACCGTTGTCAGAGAGCGATGTGCGCGCGCTGAAGGTGGGCGAGACGATCTATCTTGACGGCGTCATCTACACGGGCAGGGACGAGGTCCACATCCACGCCCTTGAGGGCTTTGAGAAGGGCAAGAAGCCGCCGGTAGAGTTCAAAGGGTCTGCCCTGTTCCACTGTGGCCCTATCATGAGGAAGGTCGGGGACAAGTGGGAGGCGGTGGCTGCTGGTCCGACCACATCCTCCAGGATGAACTCGCTCGAGCCGCAGTTCATTGAGAAATTCAGGCCGGGGGCGATCATCGGCAAAGGAGGCATGTCCCAGCCAACGATCGACGCTATGAAGAAGCTCGGGTGCGTCTACTTGGCGATAACGGGCGGCGCAGCCGTGCTTGCCGCGAAGGGCATCAAGAGCGTTTCGGGCGTCGAGTGGTTCGAGCTCGGGATGCCAGAGGCGATCTGGATCTTGAACGCGGAGAACTTCGGACCCCTGACTGTGGCGATAGATGCTCACGGCAACAGCCTGTTCGCGGACGTGAACGTCAAGGTCAAGGAGAACGAGAAGAAGGCCAGAGCGAAGCTCGGCCTGGGCTGATTTCAATCTCCGGGGCTAGTCCCCGCCATTCTTCGATTTCCTGATTTTCCTCTGGTTCACTTCTTTCTGGAGGTCTTCCGATTCTTCGCCATGCACCGTAGTCTCCCTCTCTGCTTCCTCTTCCTCCGCTTGGTCGTAGATCGCTGGGGCGCTCTCCGGTGTCTCGAAGCTTCGGTGTCTCAGGTACACCGCCAACGCGAAAATGATGATTGTGAGGCAGAGCGCCATCAGCATCATCGAATGCGGGATGTCAAACCCGGGTATGAACCCCTCGAAACCATTGCGGAGCGGTGTCATCTCCAAATCCTGGTTCGTCTGCCCATCCTTTGTGACATTTATGTTTGAGATCTCCACCGGTCGATATCCGGTCTTCTCAAACCGGACCGTGTAGTTGCCGGGATCGAGGCCAGGGAGTCCGTAGGCCCCGTTGATATCCGTGGCAACCCCGGCCCTTGGAGGGTCGATGTCCACTATGGTCACGAGGACATTCGCCAGCGGCAACCCCGTAGCGGCATCGACGACCCACCCGCTGATGAGGGCCCCTGGCAAACCTGTCAGATTGATGTTAAGCTGGATCGCCCCACCTTCCGGCATGACCACATCTGCAATTATGGCGGTCTCGTATCCGGGCGAGGATGCTCTGACAGTGTAGGTGCCCGCGGTGAGGTTTCCGATCTCGTAGTTGCCATCAGGGCCGGAGAGGTTGAAGGTCGACGTGCCTACGACAGATACGTTCGCCCCAACCAACAGACGAGTGCCAGATCTCACGACTCCGTACAATCTAGTGGGCTTTTCTGTGAGGTTGAAATCGACACCGACCGTTGTTATGTTGCCCCTTGTCACGACCACATCTGCAATCGCAATCGATAGGAACCCCTCCCTTTCGGCTGTCAGCGTGTAAGTGCCTTCGGGTAGGTTCGTCAGATTGTAGCTCCCGTCACTTCCACTCATGACGGTGATTGTGAAAGAACCTACCCGCACGGAGACATTGGTGTTGTTCAGGCCCGTGTGAAGAGTCGAATGGTAGACGTGGCCGGAGATCGAACCGTTCTGCGATGTCAGGACGAAGTTCAGGAGCATGTTCCCGCCAAGCGGCATGACTATGTCATGCGAGCTGGGGACGTAGCCGGAAGCGTTTGCCGTCACCGATACTGTTCCCGCGGGGATGCCATCGAGCTGGTACGCACCGTTGGACGGAGAAACGGTCGTTGAGAATCCCAATGAGGCTATCGTGACATTCGCGCCTTCCACAGGCGCCCCGCCCAATGAAGTCGTGACGGTTCCAAGGATCGAACCGCCGAAGATGACCAGTGTGACATGTTCCGTACTGTTCTCGCTCACGTTTCGGAACACGATCGCGCTGTCTCGGTAGCCTGGCATGCTGGCATTGAGCTGGTATGTGAGACCATTCGTGATGTTGTCATCGGCAGGAAGCAGGCTGATTGTGACGGATCCGTCGCTCCCTGTCTGGTTCTGCCAGAAGATGCCGTTGCCATTGGTTCTGACCGTGGCACCAACGATTCCCCTGCCCACCTCATCTGTCACATTCACGACTATGGTACCGGAGGGCCAAGCCTGCATGGTCCGGGCCTTGAGGACCGGTTCAGAATCCGATCCGATTTGCAGAAAGCAGATGGCGGTCGTTGCAAGCATCATGAGAACGATGATTGACGCCATCAACCTGTTGTCCGAAACGATGTTCCTGGCCATCTGTCATCCGCTATTCCTCTTCAACTGCTCGTTCCCATAAATACGTTTGCCGATTCGCGGACTTTCTCCGGTCCCTCTGAAAACGTCTTTATATTGACACCGAATAAGGAAGCAGATTCGACGGTCAGGCAATATGACATCCAACACTACTGAGAAGAGGACGACGGAAGAGGTTCTCTCCGTCATGCATCCGATCGTGTCAGAGTGGTTCAGGAGCAAGTTCGGAGAGGTCACCGAAGCCCAGGCCATGGCGGTCCCGCTCATACACGCCAGGAAGAATGTCCTGGTCTCCTCACCCACAGGCTCTGGCAAGACGTTGACAGCATTCCTGTCTATCCTGAACGAGCTGATCCTACTCGCAGGCAAGAAAATGCTTGAGAACAGAATCTACGCCGTCTACGTGTCTCCTTTGAAGGCCCTGGCCAATGACATCAACGAGAACCTGATAAGACCCCTGGAGGAGATATCGGCTCTCTTCAGGGCAAAGGGGCTCGCTCCTCCTGAGGTGAAGGTCGCAGTTCGTACTGGCGACACTCTGCCCAGCGAGAGGCAGAGACAGGCCAGGTCTCCACCGCACATATTCATAACCACCCCGGAATCGCTCTCACTCGTGCTCTCCACACCCGTTTTCAGCACCAAGTTCGAAGGCGTCGACTACGTCATAGTTGACGAGGTCCACGAGGTCTGTGATTCGAAGCGAGGCGTCGCTCTCTCGGTCGCAGTTGAAAGGCTCCAGAGCTTCTGTCAGAAGGAATTCGTCCGGATCGGCCTCTCAGCCACCGTAGCTCCGTTGGAGCAGGTCGCTGAGTACCTCGGCGGCCTGCGAGACGGCAGGCCGAGGGCAGTCAGCATCGTCGAGGTGTTCGCTCAGCGCGATCTCGATCTACGAGTGCTCTGTCCCGCAAAGGACATGACATCACTTTCGTTCGAAGTCGTCAATTCGAAGATGTACGACATGCTGAAAGAGATGATCGATGAACACAAGACGACACTGGTCTTCACGAATACGAGGAGCGGGGCTGAAAGCGTCGTATACAAGCTTAAGGAGCGCGGGCTCGAGAACATAGGCACTCATCACGGAAGCCTGAGCCGCGAGACCCGGATGGACGTCGAAGGAAGCCTTCGGAACGGCCTGATGAAATCCGTCGTGTCTTCCACCTCCCTCGAGCTTGGAATCGACATCGGTTCTATCGATCTGGTCGTGCAGATCGGTTCTCCCAAGTCAGTTGCGAAGGGATTGCAGCGGGTGGGGAGAGCTGGGCATCAGTACGGCGGGACATCGAAGGGCAGGATTGTAGTCTTCGAGAGCGACGATCTGGTGGAGTGCGCGGTCCTCTGTCGAGCGGCTCACAGAAAGATGATAGACCGTGTCACGATCCCGAAGAACTCCCTCGACGTATTGTCCCAGATGGTTGTGGGCCTGTCCATAGAGCGCAAGTGGCAGGTGGACGAAGCATTCGCTCTGATCCGCCGCTCATACTGCTACAAGGACCTGACGATGGCCCAGATGGAGAGCGTTTTGAGGTATCTCGGAGGCAAGGATGCGTATGAAGGGATATACTCAAAGCTCTGGTACGACGAGAAGGAGAGGACTTTCGGTAGGAAGCGCGGCTCGCGCATGATCTACTACCTCAATCAGGGCACAATTCCTGAGGAGGCGGATTACAAAGTATACTCGGAGCGCGGTTCCCCGATAGGATCTCTCTCGGAGAAGTTCGTCGAGCGCCTATCTCAGGGCGACATATTCGTCCTGGGCGGACGCAGCCATGAATTCATCAAGTCCAAAGGGACGAAGGTGTTCGTGAAAAGTGCCAGTGGTAGAAAACCCACCGTGCCTTCGTGGACTGGGGAGATGTTGCCCAGAAGCTTCGACCTATCCGTCGCAATCGGGCGCTTCCGATCTGAGATGGAGGAGCGTCTAGGTAGCATGGCTGGCCTTGAGATCGAGGCATGGCTGAGGAAGGAGTTCGACGTGGACGAGGGTTCTGCCACAACAATACTGAACTACTTCCGAGAGCAGAAGATGGTCGCGAAGATACCGACGGATTCCAGACTTTTGATAGAGGGATATGTGGACGCCTCGGGAAACAAGAGCGCCATACTTCATTTCCCGTTTGGGAGGCGGGTCAACGACGCGCTCAGCAGGGCGTATGCCTACACTCTCTCGGAGAAGCTGAAGTGCAATGTCACGGTGTCGGTCACCGACGACAGCTTCATGCTGACCGCGCCTCGGAGCTTCAGATTGGAGGACATCGGGGTCTTGCTCAAGGCCGAAGGTCTCGAGAAGATACTGAGGAGCGCGGTCAGGGACTCCGAACTCTTCGCTCAGCGTTTTAGGCACACGGCAACCAGGAGCTTCATGGTCCTCAGGAACTACAAGGGGAGGGAACTCTCCGTTGCTCGCCAGCAGCTCCGCTCCAGCAGATTGCTCGACGCGCTTCGTGAGCTCGAGGATTTTCCTGTGATGGTCGAGACATACGAGGAGATATTGACAGATGTCATGGACCTCGAGCACGCTAGAGAAGTCCTGTCCAGCATCGAGGACGGTAAGCGGCAATTGGACTACCTTCCGTTCTCAGGCGTTCCCTCTCCGTTCGCCCACAACGTGATTCTCGTCGGGGTCTCGGACATAGTCCTGATGGAAGACAGGAGCATGCTCTTGAGAGAGCTTCACAGAAAAGTGCTCGCGCGCGCGCTTGGGGAGGAGGCGATAACGGAATACCAGTTTCAACCGGAGAGGGTTGAGGAATTCTTCGCCGCGAAGTTTCCGAGGATAGCTTCAAAGGAGGACATACTCGAGGCCCTCAGGAAAGTGGGCCCGATGAACCTCTTCAGAGAGAAGGGAGAGAACATTTTCGCCCACTCCAAGGGGTCCTTCGAGAAGCTCCGCGCGTGGGCCGCGGAACTGTTGCACGAGGGCAAGGTCATGTCCATCTGGGCAGGCGAGGATGTATACGTCGCGGCTGAGGACTATTCACTCTACTCAAGTCTGCATCAGAGAAAGTCCGTACACGGTTCTGTCGAAGATGCTGTTCTCTACGCAGTGTCCAGGTCGCGCAGAAGCCAGCGAGAATTGGCCGCTCATTTGAAACTCCCGAAGGAAGAGGTCAGAGAGGCTCTGAGACGCCTCGAGTCCGCGAACGAGATTTTCCGCTCGGATGTGAGAGGAGACGCCTACCTGTACTCCAAGTCGGTCTTCGAGCCAAAGCCTCGGAAGGATTGTCTGCTTTCAGCCGTGGAACGACATATCGCATATCATGCGCCGATCACGGTCGAAGACGTGGCGTACGAAGTCGGGGTATCTGAGAACGAGGCCGACGAGGCACTTCGTGAATTGTGCTCGACCGAGGCGGCAGTTGCTGGAAGATTCGTTGTCGGCGAGCAACAGCAGTACATGCTGGCGAGGGACTACCTGCGTCTGAAATCCAAGGGTCAGCCCGTATTCGACCGGGAGACGGTCCGGTCGTACAGCGAGCGCAAACAGTTCACGAAAGTGAACTCGATCAGAGATTACTTCGAGAAGTTCGGTGAGGCTGGAATGATATACGATGTCTTTCAGCGTGTCGCGGGCTTCGACAGGGAAGAGTTCGGGGAGCTGAGGAAGAAGGGCGAGATACTTCTTGGCAGATTCGTCCGGGGACGGTTGAGGTACGTCCTCTCCGAGGACGCTCCTTACTATTTGGGTGTCTATAGGCGCGAGCCCCCCGACAGATACGAGGCCGAGCTTCTGAGGATCATCCGGAAGATGGGAGCTGGGACTTTCCTCAAGATTGCGGAAGTATCAGGCTTCCCCCCTGATGCGATGAGGGAGCATTTCGATTCCTTGGATAGGAAAGGGTATCTGCTTAGAGAATACGACGAGGCCGAATCTTGGAGCACCAGGAATGTGTACACGGTCTGCGAAATCGAACCAGAGACGGAAGGACCCTATGCGCATGTTCTGAAGCGCTATCTCAGAGGATTCGGGCCGGTCACCGTGATGCAGGCAGCAAGTTATCTCAACACTGGGCCGGACGATGCCGCAGCGCTCCTTGGGAAGATCGGCGGGAAGAGCATTACGGTCGGCCTCGAGAGGACCGAGATGTTCGTCCTACCTGACGAGGTCCGACTTCTCGACGAGGTGCGCGGAAGGGACGACAGACTGAGGATCCTTTCCCTCTACGATTCATTCCTGAGCGACAAATGGACAGAGATAACTTCGCGTTTTGGTGAGGCCTGGATATATCCGCTGGTACGCGACGGGCGGATCGTGGGGATGATCGAGAAGTGGCTTCTGGCAGGCTCGGTTGAGGTAAGGGACATTCAGCTCGAAGAGCCAGGTATGCTAGGCGAGCTCGTAGGGGCGATAGATGACATGATGCCGTTCTACAACTCTCTTGGCGTCGAGATAGTCCGAGTCACTAGCGTGTTCGGCGCAGATATCGAGCACCTTGACGCGGGCGTGAAACAGGAGTTTCTCAGGCGGGGATACACGGAAGCCAACGGGATGCTCGTCAAGGGCAATCTCGTCACACCGTGCTTCGAGCGGAACGAGATCCTGGATGTCATCTTCTCCCTGCAGAACCTAGAGGAAGGGTCGCAACTCATTGACATGACAGATGCGTTGGCGCGGTACGGAGGCCTCAGATCGAATGCGGAGGCTCTTCTGAGGGTGAGGAAGTTCGAATCCTTGCAGAGGCTGCACAAGCGACGCGCTGTAGTGCGCGGCCACATCGTTCCCGATCGGGTTGGATACTGCAGGGCGGAGGAGGCTGGGCTCTATATGTCGGCCAGGCGTAGTGATCTCACGGCCGATGAGAAGCTGGTGCTCAGGATAGTCAAGGACCAGCAGCCAGTGAAACGTGATCGTCTGCTCGACCTCTCTCCGCTCGGGAGGGAAGACACCGTCGAAGCGATGAAGGCGCTCTACATTTCCTCAAGGACATATCTCGACTCTTCGCTAGCGTTCGTGTCAACGAAAAGACAGAGAACTTCCAGGGAGTCTGCATGGATCCAGATCGTGAAGCGCCTGTTCGACAACTACGGGATCATGACCGCGGAGTCTCTGGGAATGTTGCTCGGGCACGAGATTCCCATGCGCGAGATCAGGCGCGCCCTGAGGATACTCGAGGATGAAAAGCTGCTAGTGAAAGGTTTCCTGCTGAGGGGTTCGGGCGCGCTGCATTGGGCCAGCGCTCATACATATTCCATGCTCGGCAATATCACATTCTCTCAGCAAGTGGTGTTGTCTCCCGAGGACAACCTCACGCAGTTCTTGCGCGCGAGCTGCCGCGACCTGCTGCCTGAGACGGGTCGCCACGCGATATTTCAGGGCACGAAAGTGATCGGGTCCTTCGAAGGCAAGATCAAAGCAGGCAGGTTCGAGGTTTCCGATCTCCAGGGAGATCCGACATGTCCTGAGATTGTGGGCGCATATGCTCACTCTCTAGGCCTCGCTCTGACGGATCGCGATGAGGGCAGCGTGTCCGACTGGGAGATCATGGACTTCTACCAGAGGACACACCCAGGGTTGGGCGACGAATGAGATTCGAGGAATCATGAAATCGCCTCCAAGGAGACCCTCCAATTCATTGGAGGGAGGAATTGGAGCGCCAGATATATGTACCATCTCAGACAATCCACTCTCGTAGCTCCTGCGGGCAAGTCGTCAGCAATGACGGGGCGGATAAGATGTCTGTGAAGCCTTCCTGCGGGAGTAGGCTGTTGATACCGAAACGGTATCTTAGGGGCGACATCCCCAAAGTCAACCAACCAATCGTCCTCCGTTCCCAGAAATGGGCGTCCGTCGGGGAACCAACCCCCAAACGAAAACTGGAAGGACAAGCCACTGGATTTATCCGGTGGTAGTTGACAAAGTACGTCTGTCATCCATCCAGTGTCAATGGTGGACCTGTCGTTCCTCGCGAAGGAGCCATTGCCCGCGGCAGCGTTGATCATCGGGGGATCGTTGTCAATAGCCGTCGCCTTGTACGGACATAGGGATGACTCTCACTGGGACGAGGTCGGGACGTTCTTCGGTTTCATCCTCGGCGCTGTTATGTTTGTGATGGCGTTCGTAGTCGGGGTTGAGGGGGCCGTCAATTGGTTCACGCTCGCTGTCATGGTCGTCCTCGCATTGACCCTGTTCCTCAAGCCAATGAGGGAGATACCATGGGCTGGTGTGCTGGGTGCAGTAGTTGGTGCGGTCGCGGCCTTGGCCGCGTCGTTATTCCTGCCTTCGACAGTCTTCGGGATCGACGAATGGATCATCCTGCTTGTCATCTTCTTCGTCGTCGGGGTGATAGTTCACGGGCTGCTCCACTTCCTGGAGGACGTGCTGACAATCGCCACAATGGTGCTCGATTGGAAGCCGACAATGGTGATCGTCGGCATCGTTGCAGTGGCTGAAGGCGCCCTGGTGCTGATGGACCGGTCGATAATCTCATTTCTTTGAGAACAGGCATGCGCCTCCGGGCGCGCGCAATCTCTCGTTGTAGAACAGGTATTCCTGAGCATAGCCTGCATATTCCCCGAAACGCTCAGATGCGAACGTCCTGAGCTTCGAATAGGACCCCTTCTTGTGATAGAGCCTCGCGAGCGCTCTCTCGATGTGGACATCGATCGGGAATGCCTCCAGCCTTCCGAATCCGAACAGAGAGACACAGTCTGCAACTTTGTCCCCGACTCCTGGCAACTCCTTGAGCTCCTCCCTCAGCGAACTGAAGCTGAGCTTGCCAAGGCGCGAAACGCTCTCGTCGTCGATAATCCTGCAGAGCGAGTGTATGTACCCCGCCCTGTAGCCGAGGCCTAACCCGGCCATTTCAGTTCTTGAGACCTCGCTGAGTCTGTCGTGCGTCGGAAATGCTCTGATTCCATTCACGATCTCCTCGCCGTACCGCGATGAAAGCGTCTCGATCATCTTCGCTATGCGGGGGATGTTTGCGTATGTCGCCAGGACGAAGCTGACCAGGCACTCCCACTCGTCCATCTTCACTATCCGCAGCCCCTTCACATGCGTGATGCCGGGAGCCAACACGGTGTCTTTCGCAAGCTTCCTCTGGATTTCTGGGACATCGTCGGATGCCCTCAGGTGCTCCTGAACGAGTCTCCTAGCATGTTTGCCCCCAGGTCTTGCCTCCACCTCTAGTATCGATCCCCTTTGTGCCATTCTCACGAGCTGATCTCCTAGAGGTCCCTCCCAAAGACCATCACCGAGCCTCCTCCATCGGAAGGTCTGACCGCAGCCAAGGGTCTGGTCGAGATTCAACGGAGCGATTTCTAGTTCGAACTTCATCTGGTCTTCATCCTTCGGGATCGCTACCTCTTGTACCCGATCTTTCGCAAGAAAGTTCTCCTATCCTCAGCATCGTTCGCGGTCTCGACGCCTTTTGGTTTCTCGCCATCTATGACGCCCACGACTCCTCGGCCGCGTTCGTTCTCAGCGACGATCACGTCCACTGGGTTGGCCGTCGCGCAGAATATCGTGCACACCTCCTGGATTTCCTTGATCCTGTTGAGCACGTTGATCGGATATGCATTCTCCAGTATCACAATGAAAGTGTGTCCCGCGCCAATCTTCAGGGCATTCTCCGCGGCCAATTTCCTCAGCTTGTCGTCATTGCCCTCGACTCTCACCAGACACGGTCCTGACGCCTCGCAGAACGCGATTCCGAACTTCACTCC
>Ga0315285_10002820_pt1 | contig 18184 bp, 16 predicted proteins | sample YL17G09_36_MG_FD_203698 | JGI IMG/M metagenome (GOLD analysis project Ga0315285, IMG submission 203698) | Sediment microbial communities from Yellowstone Lake, YNP, Wyoming, USA - YL17G09_36 | ecosystem: Environmental > Aquatic > Freshwater > Lake > Sediment | place: USA: Wyoming | collected... | reverse complement strand
GATGGCTGGAATCTTGTATTGGTCGCGGGCGCGGGCCACCGCCTCGGCGGCCTTAAAAGTGACCTCTTCCGATTCAACCGCGCATGGGCCGGCAATGAGCGCCAACCTGCCGTCACCGACCACCACATTGCCGACTTTAACTTGACTATTCGACACTTTTCACCTCCATCTTCGTCACCTGCCATATGGAATCCTTACCCCTGTGCTTGAAAGGGCGCTCCATGGTCAACACCAGCACCTTATTTGCCAGTCTCACCTCCGCTCTGGCGTGAAAAAGCTCCTCGCTCAATACGAAAACGTCAGCGGTTGAGGCGCCTCCCTCCGACCTCATCTCATCATTGCAGAACGCGGATGCGGTCGCCTTGATATCCTTGAACCAGAGAAACTGCATGGAATCGGCTTTGGCCTGCAGGAATATGGACATTTTCTCGTCCGGGTAGGGTAACCTCGGCTGACGAACCGGTTTTTCCTTTTTTAGGCTGCAGGCCGAAACCAGGAGGACAGGGGTGCAAAGCAACAAGAGGATCGAAACATTTCTTTGCCTGAAGGTAGATGCGCATCTCATCGCTTCAACGTCTTCTCGATATCCTTGGGAGCGAGCCTGCTCTCCTTGAATTTAATGGCCGCCTCGACCAGGCCCACGAAAAGGGGATGGGGCTTCATCGGCCGCGATTTCAATTCCGGGTGAAATTGGCCCGCTATAAAAAATGGGTGATCGGGCAACTCGATCATTTCAACCAGATCCCTTTCCGGATTGACCCCGGAGCAACCCATGCCGCACTCCTCCAGCCTGGCCCGATACGCATTATTGACCTCGTATCTGTGCCGGTGGCGCTCGTTGATGTTGAGAACGCCATAGAGCCGATGTGCCAGGGTGCCGCGGTTGATTCGGCAGGCATAACTCCCCAGCCGCATGGTGCCGCCTTTGTCGGTGATCTTCTTCTGCTCCTCCATGAAATCTATGATCGGGCTTTTGGTGTCAGGCGCAAATTCGGACGAGTGCGCGTCAGCGATCCCGCAGACATTGCGGGCAAACTCTATCACGGCGCATTGCAGTCCCAGGCAGATTCCCAAAAACGGTATTCCATTTGTACGGGCGTAGCCAATGGCCTCGATCTTCCCCTCGATGCCCCGCTCGCCAAAACCCCCCGGGACGAGCAGCGCGTCGATATCGGATAGGTGTGCCGCCGGGCCGTCCTCGGAAACCTTCTCGGATGATATCCAGACCAACTCGACCTGGGCGCTGTTGGCGCCGCCGGCGTGTGAGAAGGCCTCGATTATCGACTTGTAGGCATCCCTGAGGTTGATGTATTTGCCGCAGACACCGACCCTCACCTGGTGCTGGGGGTTTTTCATGCGGCCGACCATGGCCGCCCAGTTGGTGATATCAAGGTCTTTGCAGAGAAGCTTCATATAGTGCACCAGGAGATTATCCAGTAGCTCACGATGGAACTGTATGGGAAGCTCATATATGACCTCGATATCGAGGTCCTGGATCACCGCCTCCGGCGGCACATTGCAGTAGAGCCCGATTTTCTTCTTGATTTCTCTGGTCAAAGGCTTGGGGCTGCGGCAGATCAGGATGTCGGGATCGATTCCTATCTCGCGCAAGGCCTTGACTGAGTGCTGGGTGGGCTTGGTCTTCAGTTCCCCCGAACCCTCAAAATATGGCACCAATGTCAAGTGGATGAAGAGGGTGTCCTCGTCTTCTTCCTCTAATGCCAGTTGACGGATGGCCTCCAGGAACGGCAGCGATTCGATGTCGCCCACAGTGCCGCCGATCTCGACGATAACCACATCAACATCGCCGACCCGCTCGGGCAGTTGCTTGATCCGTTCCATGATTTCGTTTGTCACGTGCGGGATAACCTGTACCGTGGCCCCGAGGTATCCGCCCTTACGCTCCCGTTGAATGACGGCGTCATAAATCTGGCCCGAGGTTACATTGGAAAGCCGCGAGAGGTCGATGTCCAGGAATCGTTCGTAGTGACCAAGGTCAAGGTCAGTCTCGGCGCCATCATCGAGCACGAATACCTCGCCGTGTTGGAAGGGGTTCATTGTGCCGGGGTCGACATTGATATAGGGGTCGCATTTCATCATGGTAATCTTAAGGCCCCGCTGCTTCAAGAGTAGTCCGATCGAGGCGGCGGCGATCCCTTTGCCCAGCGACGATACCACCCCGCCGGTCACGAATATATATTTCGGCTTTTTGATATTATTTGGCATTTCCAGTTCCCCGTCTAAATAAAATCTCCTCCGCTCTCGCGAGGTCTTCCACGGAATCAATCCCCGCGAAATCCGATTCAACAACTGCTACTCGAATCTTATACCCATGTTCCAGGGCGCGAAGTTGCTCCAAGTTCTCTGCCGTCTCCAGCGGTGTGCGCGGCAGAGCGGCGAACTTGAAGAGAAAGTCGCGCTGGAAACCGTATATCCCAATGTGCCTGAAAAGCCCGGCGCGAGCGCCGCTGTCTGATCTCAAAAATGGAATTCTGCTTCGCGAAAAATAGAGCGCGTCGCCTCGTCGATCTGTCACAACCTTTACGATATTTGGGTTGTCGCCATCCGAGCCTTCCATCGGCGAGCAGGCGGTTGACATGACCACGTCGGGTTCGCTCAGAAGCCCAACCACGCGGTCGATAATCTCGGGCGCCAGGAACGGCTCATCACCCTGGATATTCACCACCAGGTCGGAGTCGAGCCGCGATGCTGCCTCGGCCACGCGGTCGCTTCCGGTGGCATGCTCATGCCCTGTCATTATCGCCGTGCCGCCAAATCGCGACACGACCTCGGCAATCCTCTCATCATCGCAGGCGACCAGAACATCTGATAAGCATTTGGATTTTTGAGCGTTTTTAAGGACCCGAACTACAAGGGGCACTCCTGCGATGAGGGCCAACGCTTTGCCCGGAAACCTTTTGGACCCATAACGCGATGGAATTATCCCGATTGCTTTCGGCACAAGTTATTTTACGCAAACGCGCCGGCCCTGTCAATAAAAACCTTGCCCCGAGCCATGTTGTCTAATACTATCAAAGAGTGCGAAAAAAGTTCATCCTCGTATTTACCTTCCTGTATTTGATTGGTTGTGCCCTTTATTTCATCCGGTCGATCCTGGTGACCGAGCCGGGCTACCCGCTCGACGATTCCTGGATTCATCAGGTGTTCGCGCGCAATATCGCACTGGGCCACGGGTTTTCATTTAACCCCGGTGAACCGATGGCCGGCGCAACGGCTCCGCTCTGGACCCTGGTGATGGCCGCACTATGGCCGATCACCGGCCCGGTGGCCGGCGGTATCATCCTCGGCGTGATACTCGAATGGCTGGCGCTGGTCGCGGTTTTCAAGATCGCCCTCTTCCTGACCGAAGATGAGAAGCTTTCCATGATCCTTCTCCTGCTCTGCGCCATTTTCTGGGCCTTCGTCTGGGGGGCTCTTTCGGGCATGGAGGTGGGGCTGTATTCGGCCCTTTCGCTATGGGGACTCTACTTTTATTTGAAAGCGACTTCGCTCTCCGACCGAAGGAATTATCTGGCCTATTTTCTCCTGACGCTTTCGGTCCTGGCCCGGCCCGAGTGCGCCATGTTTCTGGCCGGCGCGATAATTCGAGATTTCTACGAATGGATTCGCCTGCCCCGCAAAACGATTTCCCCCTGGATCGGGCGGGCGCTGATCGTGGCCGCCATCGCCGCCCCCTATTTCGCTTTCAACTACATGACCACCGGGACGATCGTTCCCCAGACCTATACCGCCAAGACGCACAGCAAGGGGCTGGTGTCGGCGCTGCTCAACGAAGATTATAAGCGGGTGATCAAATCGCTGACCCTTTACCCCTTCATTTATATCCATGATTTCCTAATCATGATGGCCGCCTTTTCTCCCATCCTGATTGCCTCCTTCATCGCCGGGGCGTTCAAGCTGGCTTCCTGGCGCGACAACCGCCGATCCAAAAGGGTGCTGATAATTGCCATTCTGGTTCTCTATGTGCCCTTGATGGGAACAATCTCTCCCGTTTTTGCAATGGCAACCTATCACCGCCTGCGTTTGCTGGACAATATCCTGCCGCTGATCTTCCTGGTCGGCCTCGCCGGCCTTTTCTGGCGGCCGCGCGACTCGAGACCGCCCCTTCAAAAATGGCTTTTGATCTTCGGTCTGGCCGTTGGCATGGTTGGTGGGATAATGATCTTGGCGGACAAATTTATCGTGCTGGCCACCGCCCGGTTCATGATACAGGATTATGCGCACCTCAGGCCAGGCGATGTCCCTGTCCTCGCCCGTTTGGTGAGTTATTTGGGCCACTGCACTGTTATCCTCGGTTTCCTGCTGGCGGCCGGGGCCTACATCGGCGGTAAAACGATCCAGGCGTTTCTCAATTCACGACCGGCCAGGGCCTCTATCCTGACGGCGATCGTCGCGTATTCCGTCATCTGGCTAATATACCGGTCGGACCACTACGCCAACGACGTCAAGAATATCAACGAGGTCGACAAGGCAATCGGTCTCTATCTTCGGGAAAAGGGGAGCGGCTCGGTGGCCGTGAACGATATCGGCGCGATCGGTTATTTTTCGGGCATGAGGGTACTCGACCTGGAGGGATTAGTGTCGCCGCAGATAACTACCGATATGATCGTCAACGATTCGCTGGCGTTCGAGTATATGCTCCGCAACGACCGGGTGGACTACGTGGCGATTTTCCCCGAATGGTTCCGGCACATTCCGAAACGAACCAACGTCCTGCGCCCCATCAGACATTTCACGGTCGAGCGCAATACTATCCTCGGCGCCGACACGACCATAGTATACGAAGCCGAGTGGCCCGACACTAACCTGAATGATCTTCAACCACCGCCGTAAGGCGCTCGATCTCCTCCGGGCTGTTGTAGAAATGGGGCGAGACCCGCACCGCCCCCTCGCGGAAGCTGACCACAAATCCCAGCGCCGAGAGTTTTTCAAAGAGCCTTTTTGAATCGCTCGACTTAAACGTCACAATCCCCGAGCGCCTTTCCGGGTCCGTCGGCGAAATCAGATGAAGCCGGCTATTCGATTCGACAAAGTCGATCAACTTCTGTGTCAACGATTTGACCTGGCCCCATCTCTCGTTTGGATCGAAAGATAACAATATTTCGATGGCGGCGTTAAGGCCGCGCCAATCCTGGAAAGCATATGTGCCGATCTCATACCTCGACGGGCCAACGCGAGGGGATAGATCGTAACGCATGAGGTCGGAAAAGTCGGCCCCCCAGTTGACCGATAGCCAACCCATCAAAGGCGGCTCGATTCGCGATTCGGCTCTTTCCGAGAGGTAGTAAAAGCCGGTTCCGCATGGTCCCAGCATCCACTTCTGGCACCCGGACGTGAAAAGATCTATGGCGAGCGAGGGCACGTCAATAGGCACTACGCCCATTCCCTGTATGCCATCGACACTCAATAAAACATCGCCATTGCCGCAAAATTCGCCCAGCTTGCGCAAATCGACGCGGTTTCCATTGTTGAACTGCACCCAACTGGTGTGAATAAGCCTGGTCCTGCTATCGACATTGGCGATCAGCGCGTCCTCATCGATGAAACCATTTCTGGTTCTTGTCCACCTTATCTCTACCGCTTTGTCCTTTAACCTCAACCAGGGATAAACGCTGGCCGGGAATTCCTTTTCGGAGATAACCACATTGTAGCCCGTCTTCCAGCTCAATCCGGATGCCAGAATGTTCATGCCATACGTGGTGTGCGGGGAAAGGCCGACCCTTTCGGGCCGGGCGCCTATCATGGCAGCCAGCCTGGCGCGCACCTCCTCGAAGATGCGGAACGATTCGGGATCATGACGATGCGCTGTCTTCTGCCAGGAATCGAAGAAGCGCTCGAAAGCCTCCCGCACCGGAAGCGGCAGGGGAGAATGCGAGGCGTGATTGAGGTAGGTGACACCATCATCCAGTGCAAAATATGAACGCGCCCGCTTTATGTCGAATTTGCTCACAACCATCCTCTTTCCTTGTACCAGACGATTGTCTCCGCGGCGCCGGTTGCGAAATCTGTACCTGCGAAATTCAGATCACGCTCAGCACGAGAGGTATCGAAAAGCCAGTACTTCTGCGATATTTCGATAGCCTTCTCGCGTGTGAATATCGAGGGCTTGCCCGCATCCTGGCGATTCCTTCGGAAACCAGCCCGGCCAGCGCAATGATACCCTCGGGCACGTAAATGGTATGCACCCGCGTATCTAAAATGCGGGCAATAATATCGCCGGCCTCGCTGTAAGAGTAAAACTGCCTTTCGGCAATAAAATAAACACTGCCTGATTTTATCTCGGCCTTTATGGCATTGACTGTGGATCGGGCCAAATCCTTAACGTACGTAAAATTGATATAATTCTGGCTGTATCCAAAAGCCGGCTTGACACCCAGCTTGACGCTCTTGAAAAATGTCAACATCTCCTTATCGCGCGGCCCATACACCGCCGATGGTCTCAGGATCACCGCCGGCATGCGGTCTCTGTAAGATAAAACGGTTCTTTCGGCCTCGAGTTTCGAGCGGCCATAATGGGTTAACGGAGCGGGAGGGTGGTCCTCGCCTATGGCTGATTTCGATCGGGATGGCCCGCAGGCGGCCGTGGATGATATATGCACAAAACGCTTGATCGCGCGATTGTGCTCAAGCGCGGCCCTGAGTACGTTTTCCGTCCCCAGTACATTTACCTTATGAAATTCCTCCGGTCGAATAGCTTTTGTCAGGCCGGCGTTGTTGATAATGACATCGACACCCGCGACCGCCTCCCGAAGCGAAGCCGGATCGACAAGGTCGCCGTAAACCATGCTAAGCGGAATTCCCTTCAGATTTGTCAGGTCTGATGTTTTTCTGACCAACGCCCTGACTGAAAAACCAGCATCGATCAGGGCCTCGCATATATGCGATCCTACAAATCCATTTGCCCCCGTCACAAGCGCTTCTGTCATTCCTTTTCCTTGACTTCTCATCACGCTTTGGGTAATTTCCGAGTCTGACAGGCATAAGTTATCTATCATGGCGGCCTGTCGCAAGTCGTTTATGTCTCTATCGGGGTTTTGAATGGATTTATTTGATAAGTGCAGGAATTTCGAGGCGGCGCGCGAGGTGGAGGCAGCGGGGTTATATCCTTACTTCCGAAAAATCTCATCACTTCCGAGCACGGTTGTTGTATGTGAAGGCAAAGAAGTCATTATGATCGGCTCCAATAATTATCTGGGGCTGACCGATCATCCTTATGTCATCGAGGAAATCCACAAGGCGGTCGATAAATACGGCTCGGGATGCACCGGATCTCGATTCCTGAACGGCACGCTCGATATCCATGTCAAGCTCGAGGAGGAACTGGCCGAATTCATGCAGCGGCAGGCTGTTCTAATGTTCTCAACTGGTTTCCAAACCAACCAGGGCACTATCGCCACGCTGGTGGGAAAAGACGACCTTATCCTGGGCGACCGCTCCAACCATGCCTCCATCGTCGACGGTTGCCGGCTGTCATTCGGGGAGTTGCGCAAATACCGGCACAACGATATGGCCGACCTGGAGCGACAGTTGCAGCGCAACCATAACGCGCGTGGCAAACTCATCGTGACTGACGGTGTCTTCTCGATGGAAGGCGATATCGCCAACCTGCCTTGTATTGTAGAGCTGGCGCAGAAACACAACGCCCGCATCATGGTGGATGACGCTCATAGTATCGGCGTGTTGGGCGAAAACGGCCGGGGCACCGCCGAGCACCATCATCTCGAGGACAAAGTCGACCTGATCATGGGGACTTTCTCGAAATCGTTTGCCTCGATCGGCGGCTTTATCGCCGGCGATGAGGAGGTTATCCATTATATCAAGCATTTCTCGAGGGCCCTGATATTCTCGGCCTCGCCGCCGCCTGCGGCCGTGGCGGCTGTCAGGGCTACCCTCAAAATTTTAAGAGCGGAACCGGAGCGCCGCCGCAGGCTCTGGGAGATTACTCGACGCATGCACAGGGAATTTAAGGCGATGGGATACGATATCGGCACCACCGAGACCCCGATAGTCCCGGTCTATATCGGCGAGGATATGAAGACGTTCGCGTTCTGGAAAGCGTTAACCGAGGCCGGCCTGTTCACCAATCCGATTATCTCGCCGGCGGTCCCGCCCGGCCGAGCCCTCATCCGCACCAGCTATACGGCCACCCATACCGATTCCCAGCTCGACCGCGTCCTGCAAACGTTCCACGATATCGGAAAACAATTCGGGATTATCTAATAACTTGGGCAGAATCGAAATTAAAGAGGTCATCTCCAATGGCGACTTGATGAAGTTCATCAAGCTGCCTAATGAATTGTACAAATCCGAAAAATACTATATTCCCTATCTGATCTCGGATCGTAAGAAATTCTTCGACCGTAAAAAGAATCCGTTCTTCAAGCACGCGCGCGCCGCATATTATCTGGCTTACCGGGACGGAAAGCTCGCGGGCCGGATCACGGGCTGTGTCAACGACCTTCATAACGAATTCCACAACGAGAAAACCGGCTTCTTCGGCTTTCTTGATTGCATCGATGATTTCGAGGTTGGCCGGGCTCTTCTGGAGGCGGCTGAAAATTTCGTGCGCGCCGAGAAGATGGAAATTATCCGCGGGCCGATGAATTTCTCTACCAATGACGAGATCGGACTGCTTGTCGAGGGATTCGATTCCTACCCCGTTTTCATGATGACCTATAATCCACCTTATTATATCGACCTCTACGATAAGCTCGGCCTGAAAAAGGTCGAGGATGTTTTCGCGTATTATATCGATGAAAAAAGCAGGCCCTCGGATAGGCTGATAAGCATAGTCGAGAAAGTGCTCGCCCGCAGCCGTGTCAAGATCCGCAAGATCAACCTGAATGATTTCGAAAGGGAACTCGAGATCGTGCGAAAAATCTACAACGACGCTTGGAGCAGCAACTGGGGATTCGTGCCCATGACGCCGGAGGAATTTCAGCATACCGCCAACGATTTCAAGAAGCTGGTCGAGCCCGAGCTTGTTCTCCTGGCCTTCATCGATGACGAGCCGGCCGGTTTCTCGCTGGCCATGCCCGATTACAATCAGATATTCCGCAAAATGAACGGCCGGCTTTTCCCGACAGGCCTCCTGAAATTCATCTACTATACCAAATTCAAGAGACTTATCAACGGCGCCAGGATAATCACCATGGGAATCGTGCATAAATATCAGAAGATGGGCCTCGATATGATTCTCTGTTATGATACCTTTATCAATGGCCCCAGGATCGGCTATTGGTGGGGCGAGATGTCATGGATCCTGGAGAGCAATGTGCTGATGAACAAGGCCGCCGAGACTCTGGGTGGCCACGTTTACAAAAAATACCGGATTTTCGATAAACGTCTGGGCTGATACCGGCCGAGACCTTTCTTCCAATAAACTATGAAGTATCGCATTTACCTGATCCACTGGAACGCCGCCGAAGCCGCCGAAAAAAGTGATTTACTACGGCAGGCCGGATTCGCTGTTGAATTGGGGACCCCGAACGCCGCCGGCATACGCGCCTTGAAAGATAATCCGCCCGATGCTTTCGTGATAGACCTCTCGCGCCTGCCCTCGCAGGGCCGCGACGCGGCTCTCGTCATCAGGCAAGGAAAAGCAACTCGGCACGTGCCTATTGTCTTTGTGGGCGGCGCTCCCGAGAAGATCGAAATGGTGATGGGATTTTTGCCCGATGCCTCTTTTACCTCCTGGGACAAGGCCGCAACCGCCCTGAAGGCCGCCATTTCGAATCCGCCGCCAAATCCGATTGTGCCGAAATCGGTGCTCGATGGTTATTCGAACGCGCCGCTCGTTAAGAAGCTGGGCATTAGACCTAATTCCCATATCTTGCTGATTGATCCCCCACCCGGATTCAAAAAGCTCATCGCCGATCTGCCGCATGATGTCAAATTTATCGAGACCCATTATAATGAATGCGATTTGATTATCTGGTTCGTGCAATCGAGCGATGATCTTCAGCAAAAAGTGAAATCGATTTCCGGGACGATTGCGCCCAGGGGCGGTCTCTGGATTTGCTGGCCCAAGAAGGCCTCCGGCATCGATTCCGATCTGAATCAGCAGGTTGTGCGGCAGATCGGGCTGGATATCGGCCTGGTCGATTACAAAGTCTGCGCCATCGACGGCACCTGGTCGGGATTGAAGTTTACCAGGCGAAAAAGCGACTAATCATCCAGCAGAATCACCGCATGCCCAACCTCATCCGCATCATGGCCGACCAGGAGCCGGATTTCCACCAGAAGACCGTCCACTTAATCAACAGCGCCTTTCCGGAGTTTGCATTTCACGGTGCCGTTATCAACAAATACTGGCGGAACCTTTACGATAGATTTGCGGACTATCAGTTTGGCTTGTTCGATACCGCATCGAATGAATATCTGGCGCTGGGCAACTCCTTCCCGCTTTTCTGGAATCGGCCCCTGGAGGAGCTTCCCGACGGCGGTATCGAATGGGCGCTGGTGAGTTCGGTGGAGCAAAATGATCATGGAACGCGGCCCAACCTCCTGTGTGCTTTCCAGATTATTACCTCGCCTAATATGCGGGGCGCAGGTTTGAGCTACAAGGCGGTCGAAATAATGATCGACGTGGCCAGAGAGCATGGCCTGGGGCCCCTGATCGCGCCTGTGCGGCCCAATGGCAAGAGCGAGCATCCGCGCACGTCGATGGAGGAGTATCTCGCCTGGAAACGCAATGACGGCTTACCATTCGATGATTGGCTTCGGGTGCATATCAGGCTCGGCGGCCGCTTTGTCCGCATCTGCCAGCGCTCTTTCGTTGTGGAAAACAGTATCGCAAAATGGCGGGAATGGACCGGCATGGAGTTCCCCGCAAGCGGCGATTATCTGGTCCCCGGCGCGCTCGTGCCGGTGACAATCAAACTTGAATCCGACCACGGCGCCTATGTCGAACCTAATGTGTGGACGGTGCATGAGGTCGGCAAACCTTAGAGATTGATCTTTATTATGAATCCCCCCATATTTTCCTACCCGGGGAACCGATAAATCCATTTATTGGTAATAACAAAACTGGAATAAATGTATAAGGGGATTCTGCATGCCTTATTCTGAAGTCAGAGACTGGGTCGGGAAACTCGAACCATCGCCGCCGCGCAAAGGGGCAATAGAGGAATATTGCGGGGTCGACCGCGAGACGCTGAAAGAAATGTACAGTGTCATGGTGCTGGCACGGCGGATCGAGCTTGAGGAAAAAGTACTCCTGCGTAAGGGGATCTGTCGCTTCTTCATCGGCTGCGGCGGCAAGGAGCTTATCGATGTCGTGGCCGCGCATCTGCTGCATCCCGACGATCCCTTCGTCGGATACTACCGCAACAAGGCGTTCGATCTCTATCGCGGGGTCACTATCGAGCAGAAGATCCTGGAGGCCATCGGCGACCGCCGCTCGACCTCGACTGGCGGCATGCTGCAACCATCGCATTCGTCGTATCCGGAACTGGCCATCCTGCCTCAAGCATCGCCCACCGGCTCGCACGCGCTTGAGGCCGCCGGACTCGGAGAGGCTATTAAGAATCCCACGTCTATCACTGGGCCGGTTGGAATTAAGGGTGGCCGCTACGGACGCGACTCGATCGTTTTCTGCTCCATCGGAGAGGGCTCAACATCATCCCCGGAATTCCACCGCGCCGTTTTCTATTCGGTCTACAATAAGACGAAAAATATCTTCGGCATCTACAACTGCGGCTGGGCCATCTCGACCTCGGTCAATGAGCAATTCCCCGAGGGCAATCCCACCACCTCTTTCGAGGGTTTCAAGCGTTTTGGCCTGATGATCGAAAATTTCGATGGCACCCGGATCAAGGAGACGATCTCCGCTTTCAAGCGAATTGTAGATTACGTGCGTGATGGTCACGGCCCGGCCCTGGCAAATATTAAAGTCGTGCGAGAGGAATCGCATTCCGGTTCCGATGATCAGTCGCATTACATGGAACCGACACTTCAACTCTACCATATCGAACATGATCCTCTGCGGGAAATGGCCAGGACCCTGGTCGATGACGGCCTCTTTGCTCCGGAGGAACTGGTGGCGATTTTCGACACGACCGATACCGAGGTCAAACGTGTCTCCGAGCAAGTGGTCGCAGGTTACCAACGAAAATCCTATGACGATGTAGTCGGCAAAGTCTACAGCTACAAGCGTGACAACGCCGAGGAACGCTGGCGGGCACTCATTAGAGAACGGGGCGGGACCCGCACCGCGCGCTATGAGGAACTTTACAAGCGCGGGCTTGCGGAATCACCCAATCTGCCGGAAAACCAGCCGCCCATGACGCTTCGCAAGGCGATCAATTATTCGCTATTCGACATCTTCATGCTCTCGGATGATACCGTCCTTTTCGGAGAGGATGTAGCCGATTTCGCTGCCGAGGTCTTTGCTAAGGGACCCGAGATAACGGACAAGCTCAGGGGCAAGGGGGGAGTCTTCCTTGTCACAAAGGGACTCCAAAGGACTTTCGGACCCCACCGTGTCTACAATACCCAGCTCGATGAGGCTGGAATCCTCGGCCGTGCCCAGGGGCACGCCTACCAGGGACGAGTGCCGTTCCCGGAGATACAGTTCATCGATTACATGAGCCCGGCATACCAGCAATTGAAAGACCGGATCGCCACTACCTATCAGCGGTCAGGCGGTAATGTGCGTTCGCCGATGGTGATCCGTACCAGTTACGGCGGTTACAAGCAGGGCGCCGGCGCCATGTGGCACTCCGAGGCCAACCTCGGCACCTTTATCAACATCCCTGGTTTGCATGTGGTGGTGCCCTCAAATGCCGCTGACGCCGCCGGCCTGATGCGCACGGCATTTGTTTCCGGCGACCCGGTTCTCTTCTGCGAGGCCGTGGCTCTCTACAATAGGAACGATTGGGATGGCTACAAGATCACGGCCAAATACCCGGCCATAGAGGAGTTGATTCCCTTCGGCAATGCCAAAGTATACAATACCAGCGCCAGAGATATTCTAATCATTACCTACGGCATAACATTCCCAATGGCGATGAAAGCCGCCCAGGCGCTGGCCGAGAAAAATATCGCCGCGCGCGTGATCGACCTGCGCATAGTCAAGCCGATTGATTGGAAATCGATCGAGGAGGCGGTCAAGGAGTGTTCGAAAGTGCTGGTCGTCTCCGAAGACAGGTTCTACGGTGGTGTCGGGCCGACCATCTCCGCCTATATCGCAAATAACCTGTTCGAATATCTCGACGGGCCGGTGCGAATTATTACTGCCCAGGATGCCCGCGTGGCATACGGCGCCGATGGTGACGAAATCTGCCTGCCGCAGGTGAGCAGAATAGTCGAGGTGGCCGCGGAGTTGGCGGGGTATTAATCAGCATTGCGTATAAATCATCCGCGATAAATTTACGCCAGGCTGCCCGCAAATCTGTGGCCGCACTTGGGGCAATCGATTGTCTTGCCATTAAGGGCCGGCGGCACCTTTATCTTAAGGCCGCAAACGCAGTTTAGGAAGATATAGCTATCTGCGGTCAGGAGCGTATCGCCCAGGTTGCGCTTGATATCTATCATATTCTCCGGGGTCGCCCGCGGACTCTGGGCGCGGAGTGCGATATCATTCTCGGCGCCAAGGGAACGTTTGGGGATCAATCCGCCTCGCTTCCCCAGGACCCTTGAGTACGCCATCTGATAATCCTTATAACTTGCGCCGCTGAGTTTTCGCAAGATCATTATCCGCTCTTGAATCGGGGGATGTGTGCTCATGTTAAAAAGCGAGAAACGATTGCCATATGTCGGGCTGGCGATAAACATGGGCGCGGTGATCTTATTGTAATGGATCATGGCCACGTCGGAGTTATCGATCTTCTCCAGCGCCGAGGCCAGCCCATCAGGGTATCTGGTCAGCCGCACCGCCGAGGCGTCAGCCAAATACTCCCGTTTGCGCAAAATGGCAAGATAGAAAAGCTGGGCCAGGAAGACCCCGGCTGCCGCCAGGGCGATTGCTAGTATCCAAAAGACTACAAGTCCCCCGGCATCTCTCGACGAGCGCGACCTGAATCGCGTAAAGCGAAGACTTCGCCAAAATAAGCTTGAAATCAGGCTGATACTTCCCAGCGTGGCCCCGGCAAACGTCATGAATAAGCTGTCGCGGTTTATGATATGCGACATCTCGTGCGCCACCACCCCCTGAAGCTCATCGCGATCTAATTTCGCAAGCAGCCCGGAGGTCACTACGATAGCACAGTCATCGGGCCCCCGTCCAACCGCCATGGCGTTCATGGCATCCTCGGGCATGATATAGATTTTCGGCATCGATTTGAGGCCGCCGGCAATCTTCATCTCCTCGACCACGTTGAAGAGCCTGCGGTCGGAATCGCGGTCAACCGGTCGGGCAGCGCTGGCCCGGAGGAGCAAATCGGCTCCGGAATAATATGCGAATATGCAGTAACCAAGCCAGATTAGAAGCGAAATTCCGACAAAAAGCGCCGGGTCCCCGCCGGGGTAAAGCACAGTCCCGAACAGATACCCCATGACAAGGAAAAGGCCCCCGAGGAATAAAAACAACGCCAGCGATTTACGCCTGTTGGAACGAATCAATTCCCACATATGTTGTGCTAATATACAGCCTTAGAAGCTGACCTTGGGGACCTCGCGCTGTGCCTTGTCCTCGACCTCGAAAAACTCCTCCTTGAGGAACTTGAACCAGGCGGCCACCAGGTTCGAGGGAAACATCTGGATCTTGTTATTGTAGAAAAGCACCTGGTCATTGTAGTTCTGACGGGCAAACGCGATCCTGTTTTCGGTGGCGCTCAGCTCCTCCTGCAGCCCCAGGAAGTTCTGGTTAGCCTTGAGTTCGGGGTAGTTCTCGGCCACTGCGAAAAGGCGTCCAATGGCGGCGCTCAGGCCGGTCTCAGCCTGCGCCTTTTCGCCCACTGTCGAGGCTCCCATGGCGCGGCTTCTGGCCGAGGTCACATTCTCGAAGACCTCGCGTTCATGCTTGGCATACCCCTTGACCGTCTCAACCAGATTCGGGATGAGGTCATGGCGTCGCTTTAACTGCACATTGATCTGGGCCCAGGCGTTTTTGATTTGGTTTCTAAAGTTTACCAGGGAATTGTAACCACCGATAAAATAAAGCCCCGCCAACAAGACAACCGCAAGAGGCAAAAGCAACATTATCATTCGCGTTCTCCTTTGAATTTCGATTCCTTTTTAGCGAATATACCCGCAAGCAACACATTTATTCGATCTCCGGTCTCGCTTGAGCCGAGTATCGATTCCAGCTCGCCTCGGTCGAGCCAAATCCCGTGCCCGCTTCTGCATATGTCTATAATCACCGACTTTTCGGGATTAAACCAGGCCTTGTCCATTTTTGCCATGCATTTGGGGCATCTCAATCTTTTTTCTTTGATATGCTCCGCGCGTTCAAATAGCGATTTGGTTTTGGCATTGGTGTCGCCCTTTTTGAGCAACATCTCCAACTCGCCTGAATCGAGCCAGATTGCGCCGCACGAAATGCAATGATCGATTTCGATACGTTCGTATTCGATGACCAACATCGGGGCTTTGCACGATGAGCAGAACATGCCCATAAATTAGCCTAAAACGGTGACAATTTCAATCGCCGATTTGTAAGGCATGGCTCCCGCGCCCCCCTGAACTGTCGGGGCCGGACCCTCGGTCTCCGACCGAGGGGGGGAACCCCCGGATACAGCATATTGGTGCTTGGCCACGCGTTATAAATTTGCGAATAATTGCAGAACGTCGTCAGCGCCCGGGGGTTTCCTGCTCGCCAGCGGCGAGCCGGCCCCGACCGGTCAGGGGGCCGCGCCAAGGCGTTGATCCTGTTTTGTGGGGGGCCGGCCGCCCATTGTGCCACAAAAAAAGCCGAGCCGAGACTGAGGTAGTCTCGGCTCATGGGCAGGGGGGTAGCGATGAAAACAGTTAGCTAAAAACCGATTTAATACTTTCCAATACAATTTTGGTGGTTGAGGTTTTTCTATCCTCGGGTTTATTAAACGAGGTTTGCTTTTTGGGGCCTCGCACCGATGGCAGGTTCACGACATAGGTGATTTGTCCTATGTGATGAGTCTCGTGCATATAGCTGTATATCAGGTTTTGGCCGACCGTTTCGAACTGCCCCCAACTCGGCCTGTCGAGAAGGGATTCATCGCAGTTTTTTAGGAGATGATCTGTGATCGAGGCCAACCTGATATATCTTTTCATCAACTTATCCGGCTCGGGATATTGCGATTGATCGCTTAGCGGGCGCGTGCCTCTGGCAAACAGGTTCCCAAGGTCTCTCGTCGCGGGGTCGCCGCCCAATATTTCGACTATCTCGCCGCGATTGAGGACCAGGTGGCCCAAGAGCCATATGACATGATTGCCACGGTTTTCCGGCCTGACAAGATACTTCTCTTTTGGCAAGCCCTCAAGAGTGCGAATAAGATACGCAATATTGAATTTCAAAAGCTCCGCAAAAGTCAAAGTCGCCTGCATAAAGTCTCCATATTTGGTCCACTTTGATAAATCCAGCCTGATAGAAGATGATATAATAAAATTCTGTGCCGCAACGTTTCAGTATGCAATGGTTATCAATATGCCTTGTCTAATAATGACTTATGATGGCCGATAATATTGATTGTGGGAAGGCTTCCAGTGCAAAACATAAGCAGCGTGCGCCAACTGATTCAAAATTGATCAGACTGCGATTGTGATGGTTTTCACCAAAATGCCTTGCGGGTTAACCGTGATTTTAATAAACTAAAGGCGAATCATGGGCAAGGGCTAAGGGAGGATTTCAATCTTCAAAGGGTCTCCACTCATCCAAGGAGAATAATCTATGGATATCAGTATCGCAAAAGAAAGCCATTATCACGAAAACCGCATTGCCTTGACCCCGGCTGCTGTCAGATCGCTGGTCCGGGCCGGGCATAATGTTTTCATTGAAAGCGGCGCCGGGCAGGCCTCCGGATTCGACAACGAATTATTTTCTGCCGTCGGGGCAAAAATCGTGTTCTCCAAGGATGAGGCCTTTAAGCGTGGCAAGATGCTTCTTAAGATATTCCCGCCCTCGCTCGATGAGTATCGACTGCTGGTCGGCGATCAAATCGTCATGTCCTTCCTCCATCTGGCCGCGGCCCATCAGGAGGGCGTCACCATCCTGCGCGAACGCAACATCACAGCCATCGGTATGGAGATAATGGAGGATAACAGCGGCAATCTTCCTATCCTTACGCCGATGTCGGAGCTGGCGGGTCAGATGGCGCTCCCGATTGCAAGTTACTATCTCTCCAATGTTGGCGGGGGACGCGGTATCCTTCTTGGCGGGGCGGCCGGGGTGCCGCCGGCCACAGTGGTGGTCCTCGGGGCTGGCACTGTCGGGCTCAACGCCGTGCGCTCCGCTCGGGGGCTGGGATGCAATATCATCCTGTTCGATTCCAGCCTGGAACGCCTGCGATATGCTAACGATCTCTTCTCCAAACAGCTAGTGACATATCTGCCGCATCGGTATAACCTCGAAAAAGTACTGCCTGTGGCCGATGTTGTGATCGGCGCGGTACTAATCCATGGCGAGATGACTCCCAAGCTCGTGCCCGAGGAAATTGTCAAATGCATGAAAACGGGCTCGGTCATATTGGATGTCTCCATAGATCAGGGCGGATGCGTCGAGACCTCGCGGCCGACCAACTGGGCTACCCCGTCGTATACGCTTCACGGTGTTACGCACTTCTGTGTCCCCAACATGCCGTCTAACGTTGGACGCACCGCCACCTACGCTCTGGCCAATGCCACCCTTCCGTACATTTTGAATATAGCGGCCAACGGTCCTCGAAGAGCATTTTTGGAGGATCCCGGACTGGCAAGGGGAGTCTACATATACGGTGGGCATGTGACTCATCCCTTGGTCGCCACGCGATTTGATATCGAATACAATTCCCTTAATAGCATCATTGGAAAAGGATAGACAGAGTGGGCTGGATAGATCAGTATCAGAGAAAAAGAACCACCGCCGAGGAAGCGGTTAAATGCATCAAATCCGGTCAACGGGTCTTTGTTCATCCTGGATGCTGCACGCCGGAACATCTTTTGACCGCTATGGTCGCCCGCAAGGACGAGTTGGAGAATGTAGAGGTCTGCCATATCCTGACCTCCGGCAAGGCAGCCTATATCGAGCCGGGGATGGAGGGACATTTCA
>Ga0315285_10002818_pt1 | contig 18185 bp, 15 predicted proteins | sample YL17G09_36_MG_FD_203698 | JGI IMG/M metagenome (GOLD analysis project Ga0315285, IMG submission 203698) | Sediment microbial communities from Yellowstone Lake, YNP, Wyoming, USA - YL17G09_36 | ecosystem: Environmental > Aquatic > Freshwater > Lake > Sediment | place: USA: Wyoming | collected... | reverse complement strand
CCAATGTTGGGCTGGAGAATTAATAAAGCGCCTAAAATAGCCAGAAGAACAAAAAAAACAACCAGAGGCATATTAGATCTTCTTTTGGTTTTAAGCTGAGTAGAATCTGACCATGACGAAAGCCATGCCGCTAAATATAATAAAAAAGTAATTTTTAAAAATTCTGCGGGTTGCAAGGAAATTGGGCCGAGACTTATCCAACGGCTGGCTCCTCCCAATCTAATACCTATTTGAGGAATAAAAATTAATCCTAAAATTAATAAATTTATTAAAAATAAAGGAAAAGCTATTTTTTTAAAAAATGTTAGAGGGATTCTTAGGGTAAAAAATGCCAGAATCAGACCAGGAATTAATCCATAGATAAGTTGGTGTGCCAAATAATAATAAGGGTAGCCGAATCTTTCTTGCGATAAAGCGGCAGAAACACTGGATAAAATTAAGATGCCCAGAATTATTAAGATTGCTGAAAATATAATTGAAAGGCGGTCAATTGAATGAGCTCTCATACTAATTTCTTTTTAGCTTTTTTACAAATTTATTAAATTGCTCGCCCCGGTCAAATTCATTAGTGAAGAGGTTAAAGCTTGCTGCAGCCGGCGAAAGCAAAACTATATCTCCCCTACCCGATAATTGAGAAGTTAATTTTACCGCTCTTTCCATTGAGTTAATATTCGGGAAGATAGAAAACGTTTTTTTAGAAATTTTTAAGCTTCCAATTCCTTTCTTTATTTTAGCCGAGGCATTTCCAGAAAAAAGAATTAAATACCTTACGTTTTTTTTAATTTCTTTTGCAAATTTTTTATAGTTTAAATTTTTGTCTTGCCCTCCGGCAATTAAGATTATTTTGGCTCTGGGAAATTCTCTAGACAGTGTTTTGATAGCAAAAATTGCAGCATCTGGCATTGTGGCTGCGGTGTCGTTAAAATATTTTACACCTTTAATTTCTGCGATAAATTCTTCTCTGCCGGGCAGCCATCTAAATTTTCCCAGTACTCTTCTAATATTTTTAAAAGGGACTTTATATAGATTCGCAACGGATATGGCAGCTAAAACATTTGAGATGTTATGTTCACCTTTTATTTTTAAATCTTCTATATTTTTTTTAAAATATTTTGGTATTTTCTTTTCTGAGAAAAAATAAACTTTAGAATTTGCCTTTTTAGAAAATTCTCTCACTATCTTGTCGTCATAATTTAGAAAAAGGTTGTCGCCTGGCTTCTGAAAAAGGAAAATGATTTTTTTTGCGTTAATATAGGCTCTAAGGCTTTTATAGCGATTTAAGTGTTCTGGATAAATATTAGTAATCAAGGCCACCTGCGGACTCATTTTGTGATTTTTTAGCCCTTCCAGCTGCCAGCTTGAAAGTTCAAGGACTACTTTACTCCCCTTATTTATTTTCTTTAAAGATTCCAGGGGAGATGTTCCAATATTGCCAGCTAAAATAACATCAGGGTATTTACTCTTCAAAAATTGATGTATAAGAGTAACAACTGTTGATTTTCCTTTTGTACCTGTAACTCCGACTATTGGCGCCGGACAAAGCTCAAAAAAAATTCCAACATCATTGTCAATTGGCACGCCGTTTTTCTCGGCAATTTTAAGATATAGAGAATTATCTGACACACCGGGATTTCTAATGATTAAATCCGTGTTTTTGAAATCTTGGGGCCGATGCTTCCCTAAAACTAATTTTACCGGTAATTGCCTAATTTTTTTAAAAGAGCTCTCTAGTTGTTTTTTGGTTTTTAAATCAGTTACTAAAACTTTTGCCCCTGCCTTTACTAGAAATTTTACTACTCCCACTCCTCCGCCAACAATCCCTAACCCCATCACCGTCACTCTTTTGTTTTTAAAATCGCTTATTTTCATTCTAAGTATAAAATAACATATTTTTACGATAAAAAATAGAGATTAAAAACAAAAAAGCCTCGAGCGATTGTTCGTAAGAGGCTGGTGCGCGCTTGGGCCGGAAACTAAAGCCTTCTCTTTCTCGCTAACCCAGCAACCTTATCGCAACTCCTACAATTGCCAGAACTATACCGATAATCCAAAATCGCATTGTCACTTTATAAGGGGGCCAGCCTTTAGCTTCAAAATGGTGATGAATAGGAGTACAAAGCCAGATTTTTTTCTTCCTGAATTTTTTAGATAATAACTGCAAAATTACTGATCCCGCCTCAATAACTAAAAGCCCACCGATAATGGGCAAAACGGCAACAGAATCGGTCAAAAAGGCAATTACCGCCAAAGTGGTGGTCAATCCTAACATTCCTGTTTCACCCATATAGAAACGGGCAGGCGGAATGTTAAACCATAAAAAAGCCAAAATTGTTCCGAAAATAACAGCTGATAAAGTGGCTAAATCAAACTTCCCCTGTGCAAAGGAAATAACCGTGAAAGCACCGAAAATTGAGGTAAAAGCACCACCGGCTAACCCATCTAGGCCATCAATCACGCCGCCTGACCAACAAGCCAATACTACAATAACAAAAAGAGGAATATAAAATAAGCCAATTGAAAAATCTCCAAAAAAGGGCAAATGAATACTGTCCCAGCCGAGCTTATAATAGAACCACCAACCACCGATTAGGCCTATTATCACAAGAATTAAAAGACGCCTGGTAAAACTCAGGCCCCCTGCTACATATTTTCCCCTTCCGAAAACCTGCAAAACATCATCTAATAACCCGACCAAAGAAGCTGTCAGGAGAGCGAATATAGGAAGCCAGGTTTGGGATCTATTTAAAAAATTAAATTTTTGAATCCAGAAATTATCAGAAATTTTAGGAAGCAAGAAAAATAATAGGACAATTAAGACTGTAGTAACCCAAATTAAAAGACCGCCAAATCGGGGCGCTGCTATTTCCCTTTCCTGGTGAAGTTGATGAAAAACAGTGGCTTCCTCACCAGTGATTGTTTTATTTCTTGCTTCTTTCCGCCAAAGTTTATGTTTATACAGAAAATTGCTAAGAAAGGGAGTGATAGCAACAGCAAATGCCGCAGCCAAAGCAGAAAGAGTAAAAATTTTAATTGCATTTGTGATGATCGCCGGATTGTGGTCAAACAGCATATTATTTCTTACTGGGCGTATTTTATTAATTTTTTCATTTCGCCGAAACGATCCTCTGAACCCAGAATAATATTAATTAGAGTACTTCCATCTTTAGAGTCTTTTAAAATTAAGAGCAAACAGCCTTCAGCCTTGGTCGTATAACCAGTTTTGCTTCCTATTATTTTGGGATAGTCTTTCAAGATTTCATCTGTATTAATAATCTTGTGATGAAAAACGCCATCGGGGTCATAAAGATCGAATTCTACAATCTTTGAAATATTAAAAATCTCGGGCTTATTTTTTAGTAAATACTCGCTGAATTGGGCCAGGTCTTTTGCAGTTGAGTAATTATCTTGTCCATATCCTGCAGGATCAACGAAATGAGTGTTTTTAAGGCCTAAAAATTTCGTTTCAATATTCATCAAATCAACAAAGGCTTCTTCGCCAACTAAATCCGTCAAGGCATAAGCTGCATCATTGCTTGACTCAATGAGAGTGCTGTACAAAAGGTTCTCCACTGATAATTTCTCCCCTACTTTAAGCTGGCCGGAGTCTTCTGGTTGATCTGTCGCTTCCCTGCTAATTGTTATCTTCTCAGAAAGATCATAATCTTCAAAAGTAATTAAGGCTGTCATCAATTTAGTCAAAGAGGCAATAGGTAGGATTTGATTTGCATCCTTTTCAAAAATAATTTTTTGATTTCCATCCTTATCAATTTTAACCGAGAGGGCTGATTTGGCGTTAATTTCCGGAGGTTTTTTTGGAAGATTCTGAAGAGAGGAAGGTAAAACTTGGGCAGAAAGAAACTGGGGAGACTGAGAAATACGCAGAAAGAAAAAATTTTCCAGATATTGACCGGAAGTATTAATTCCCCACCAAAAAGGCAGGCTTATAAGAAAGGTCACAAGGAAAAATTTAAGATTTTTAGTCATAATGCCTAGAGAATCAAACTGTCTTTGGCTATTAATCTTTCTTTATTTTTATATGCAATTCTTTCAACTGGGATTCGTCAACTTCAGAAGGCGTATCCATCATCGGATCCCTGGAGTCTCCGGTTTTAGGAAAAGCTATTACTTCACGGATGTTTTTTTCCTTAAAAAGGACCATTAATAGGCGGTCGAATCCCCAGGCTATTCCGCCGTGAGGAGGGACGCCATATTCAAAAGCCTCTAACAAATGACCGAATTTCTTTTTAATGTCAGCTTTTTTATGGCCCATTACCTCAAAAACTGCTTCCAAAACTTCAGGCCGGTAGGATCTCAGGCTCCCTCCTCCCACTTCCTCGCCGTTTAAAGCGAAGTCATACTGGTATGCTAAAATTTTTGACGGGTCTGTTTTTATTTTTTTAATATCTTCCTCTTTGGGCCGGGTAAAGGGGTGATGGACTGCATCAAATCTTTTTTCTTTTTTCTTCCATTCAAACATCGGAAAATCATAAATTATGCAAAAAGCCAACTCATCGGGATCTTCTTTGTTTCTTCTTAAGTCAGGTCTGTCGGTTTTATATTTTTCCATTACCTTCTGATAAGTGAATCTTGGAAATGGAATTTTCGTAATTCGTTTTTCCGGGAATACTTTTCTAATAATATGAATATAAAGCTCTTCAGACAACTTTAAAATATCTTCCTGCTCAATAAACGACATCTCAATATCCAGCTGGGTAAACTCTGGCTGGCGATCAGCCCGCGGATCCTCATCTCTAAAACATCTGGCAATCTGGAAATACCGTTCTAATCCTCCTACCATCAAAAGCTGTTTATACTGTTGAGGGCTTTGTGGCAGGGCATAAAATTTTCCAGACTGCAGTCTGGAAGGAACCAAATAATCTCTTGCTCCCTCTGGCGTGGCTTTGGTCAAATTTGGCGTCTCAACTTCTACAAAATCTTCCTTGAATAAAAATTCCCGTATCGCCTGGATTACTTTCTGCCGGTAGATTAAATTTTTCTTCATCCTGTCCCGCCTCAAATCAAGATAGCGATATTTTAGTCTTTTTTCCTCCGATATTTCATACCCTGAATCATCAATGGCGAAGGGCAGGGTTTTAGCTTTTGAGAAAACCTCTAATTTTTCGGGCTGGAGTTCAATATTCCCTGTTTCAACTTTCGGGTTTACCATGCCGGCCGGCCTTTTTTGGACTGTGCCTTCAATCCCAACAACCCATTCTGGCCTCACTTCTTTGGCAGTTTTATAAATATCGTCTTTTTGGGCTTGTCCTGAGGACATTCGGCTGAGCAGATTCGTCCTGAGCTCACTGTCGAAGGACTCAGTCGAAGCCTTTATCGAAGGAGCTTGTCCTGAGTTCACCGAAGGGGTGAATACAATTTGCAAAATACCTGACTTGTCCCGCAAATCAAAAAAAATGATCTGGCCGTGAGATCTTATAGTTTGCACCCAACCGGCAACTTTTACCTTTTTACCTATATATTTTGGCGTTTCTTTATTAAAAATCCTCTGCATTGGACTTATTATAACGCACGAAGTGCGATATATCAAATAGGGTTTGCTATAATAAATTTCCCCTCACTTGAAAAGCCCTCTATTTTGGCAACTATACCATGGCAACAAGTAATAATAAAAAGGTCGGCAAAATTAAAGAGTTCTTTGACAAAACAAATCAACAGGATAATATAGAATATAACCAACAGAATAGCATAACTATATCTATGACGGTATGTATTGCGGCATTATCTAATAATGGCAAAAAGGCAATTTTAGTTGCTGACAAATTAGTAACCACTACGGGTATCCTACCATATCAAACCGAGATGGCGGCTGAAAAAATCATTAAAATCAATGATAACGTTAGTGTTATGTATTGTGGGGGTATTGCAGACGCTTCAATAATAATTGAAAACTCTATAAAAAATATCGGTGAAAATAAATGGGTTACCGATATTGCAAAACTTATTAACGATAAACACCTTGAATACTTGCTTGAGATACTTACTCGTTTACAACTAACTACTAGAGGTATTAAAGATATTAATGAATTTTACAAAGAATATACTTTGAAATTAGACGCTGTTACCAAAACAACAATTGATACGGTTTTAACAACACATGTTCTCAATAGCCACACTCAATTTATTGTATGTGGAAAAGAAAATAATGGGGATTATAAAATATATTACTTAGGCGATAATCCACGCCTTGTTCCTAATTTAATGATGAGTGGTTATACTACCATTGGTTCGGGAAGGGGATATGCAGATTTTTCTATTATTCAGTCTCAATATAATAAGTCTCTTCAGTTAGAAAAGGTTAAAGAGATTTTAATAAAAGCCAAGAAGGAAGCAGAAAAGGATAGAGATGTGGGAAATAATGAAGATATTTTAGTAATGGAGTAAAAAATTATGCAACAGGAACCAACAAAGGAAGTATTTTTTGACCTCCTACATAAGGCAATCCGCAAAGGCGAGAAAGTAAGCTCTCAAAAATGGAATTAGTCTTATAAATATTCAAAGAGCGCTCCGCGAGCGCTCCTTTTGCTTTTTTGCTATTATTTCACCGGCAGTTCAACATAAAATGTGGAGCCTTTACCATCGCCTTCTGATTCTGCCCGAACTTTACCATTGTGGATTTCAGTGAATTTGCGGGCAATATAGAGTCCGAGGCCAAGACCTGCAGTCCATAATTCTCCTCCTGCTTTACCCCGCGAAAAGCTCTCAAACATTTTCTCCAGTTCTTCTTTTCCCATACCAGCTCCTGTGTCCTGGATTTTAATTAGTATTAATCCTTTAGGCCATTCTGCGTTTGCTTTTTTCAGTTCCGCCAGGACTTTAATGCCTCCTTTCTTTGTGTATTTTATACAGTTATCTATGATATTAAGGATAACCTGACGGAATTTGCCTGCATCAATTGTCACTTCAGGCAAAGGAGTTTTAGGCTTTTCCCATTCAAGATAAAGATTCTTCTCGTTTGATTTGATTTTCATCTCATCTATCACAGAAGAAATTATACTTTCTATGGAAGTCTTTTCAAGGTCTAATACTAATGTTCCTCCTTCAATCCTTGATACGTTTAACAAATCATTGACTTGCTTTATCAATCTTTCGTTGCTTTGATAGACCTTTTCCAAAGGTGGCCTACTTTTTTCCTCAAACTTGCCATAGCTTCCCTCCAGTATCATTGAAATATAGCCTTTAATCGCGGTTAATGGGGTTCTCAACTGGTGTGAGGCAATAGATAAAAACTCTGATTTTGCCCGAGATAACTTGTCCACTTCCTCATAAAGCCTTTGTAGCTCTGCTCTTCTCTGAATCTCCCGGATAACGCTCTGAATCAAGAGATAACCAAAGAATAAAAAGAGCAAAAACAAAGCAAACTTCCAGGAAAACTCTATCCAGTTAGGAATCGCTGCAATAGATTGGGCCAGTAATAAAATAGCAATTACACCAACTAAAGCCTGTGTTAAAATTACACGGATTCCAAAAAGCTGCCGGGCAACGATAGCATAGGCAGTGAAGGAAAGGTAGAATAAAGCAGCCGTAGAATCTATTGCCATCCACTTCTTATTCCCTGACAGTGGCAATATAACATCTACTAAAATACCAAAAATTCCTGTGGAAATAAAACCAGTGGCAACATATTTGATTTGCAACTTTTTAAGCCCCTCCGATATTCTATAATATTTAATAAATATAAAAACACTGTATATTATAAATAGGGTCATATAAACAGTCCAAAAATAAAAAATGGTTCCATATGTCCCTTCAAAAGTGCCTAACTTTACACTTGTAATTTCTTTAATGAACAATTTAGTGAAAGATAAGATAAAAAATAGCAAGCCAATGGCCCAGTAAACAGCTTTTCTAATTTTACTTACGCTATTTCCGCAAAATTCCGATATAAAAATAAGTACGCTGGGGAATAATAATGATCCCAAAGCATAAACATTTCTCGCCAAAAAAGGACTGTTAGTAAGCCCCATAAAGAAATTGTCCAAAATCCAAAAAGAGAACAATATTGAAGTTATGGCAAAGGATTTATTGATTTTGCTGCGAGGATTTTTTGTGTAAACAAATATGCCTAAAACTAAGGCATAAAGAAATGTGATTAAGAAAATTATTTCCAACATATTTTTAAATTATATTCAATAACTTACTTGCTTTGCAAAAATTCTCTAAGAGATTATCTGTCTGCGCATCATTATGCAAACTCATTAACCTAAAATAAGCAAGGAGAGATAATCTTCTCCCATTAAAGAGCGGCCGCAGGCCGCTCTTTTTGAAAAACTAAAACTATTTCACCGGCAGCTCAACATAAAAGGAACTTCCTTTGCCTTCGCCTTCTGATTCAACCCAGATTTTACCGCCGTGCAGCTCGGTAAATTTCCTAGCGATGTAAAGACCCAAGCCCAGGCCAGATACCCAGTGTTTAGCTCCAGCCCGGCCACGAGTAAAACTTCCAAACATATTATCAATTTCCTCTTTTTCCATCCCTTCCCCCGTATCTTTAATTTCAATGAGGATTTTACCCTGAGGCCATTTGGCCGAAGGGTCTTTTAGCTCGGCCCTAACAGTTATTCCTCCTTTTTCTGTGTATTTTATAGCATTATCAATAATATTCATGATAACCTGCCTAAGTTTGTCCGTATCAGCCATAATTTCAGGCAAGATATGCCCTGAGCCTGCCGAAGGGGCCTGCCATTTCAAATAAAGTTTTCTTTCGTCGGCTTTAATCTTTAGTTCATCAATAATGGAGGTAATCATTTTTTCAATAGAAGTCTTTTGAAAATCTGTCATCAGTGTTCCGCTTTCAATCCGCGAAACATTAAGTAAGTCATTAACCAACCTTATCAATCTTTCGTTGCTCTGATAGACTCTTTCCAGAGGTGACCTCCCCTTTTCCTCAAACTTGCCATAACTTCCTTCCAATATCATTGAAATATAGCCCTTAATAGCGGTTAATGGGGTTCTCAGTTGATGGGAAGCAATAGATAAGAATTCTGATTTTGCCCGCGATAATTTATCAACTTCCTCATAAAGCCGTTGCAATTCTGCCCTTCGCTGAATCTCCCTGATAACGCTCTGGATTAAGAGATAGCCAAAGAATAAAAAGAGCAAGAACAAGGCAAACTTCCAGGAAAAATCCAGCCAATTTGTAGCAGTAACCGCCTGAGCTAAAAGCAACACCGCAACAATTCCCACTAAAGCCTGTGTTAAGATGACCTTTATCCCAAAAAGCTCTTGCCTCACAATTGCGAAAGCGGTAAAACCAAGAAGAAAAATGGCAGAATAATTACCTAAAAGATAAAAGATATGAACATCATACCTTGGAGCTAAAAATACATTGAAAATAACATTCATTGCCGCAAAAAGAAAAAGTCCAATTAAAAAATATTGAACTTGTATTTTTTCTCTTTCGGAGAGTTTAAAATACTTCTTTAAGAGTTGACTGAGAATAAATAATGTTAAAAAAAATATTACTGCAAAAATCGCCCACTCTCCTTTCCCAAAAATAGGAGTCGTTCCCCCTGTTTTAAATTCGACATCCTTAATAAAAAAATTTGTAAATACGGAAATAAAGAAAAGGGTTAATCCAATAGTCAAAACAATTTTATCTGTAATCGGATAACTTTTTTCTTTGCGAGGAAAAAACATTACAAAGAAATAAATGGCGACAAAGAAAAGAGATACTGCTCCATATGCTAATTTAATCCAAAGTAAGGCTCTCTGAGTTTGATTCGATAAATCTGAGAGATAAGCAAAAGTAATAAATAACAAAAGCAAAAGTGACATTACGAAAAATATTTGATTTATTTTAGATTTTCGGTTTGCCAATAAAACCCAAATAGCTAATAAAATAGCAATGATGTCAACTAAAAAAACAAATAATCGATTGATTAAGGAAATGTCTGTCATAATAATAAAAATTTACCTATTAAAATAAAAAGTAACCATAAAATATATTCCCCGTCTACAACAACATTATATAAAAATGAAGCATTTGTCCTTTTGTCTTGTGATTTTATTAAATAATAGAAAGAATAAGGGACTGTAAATAGAAGAAATAAAGAAATTACTGGCAAAAGCTTTAAGTAAAAACCGCTAACTATAATTAATGCGGCTAAAATTGTAATAAAGCTTAAAATATTGAGTAATTTCTCGCTTTTAAAAATGATGGCTGGAGTTAGTAGCCCCCCTTTTTTATCGCTTTCTATGTCCTTAAGGTCAAAGAAATTAGTATTTACAATCAATCTTAGAAAAATAAAAATAAAAATAAACAATAAGGCTAAACTAAAAGGATAAGAATAATATACAGCTAAAAATACTACTATTAGTGCCCAACATAGGGAAACAAAGACATTTTTAAATCCAACTATTTTTTTAGTAAAACTTTTAAAAAAAATACTGTAAGAAAAACCTAGAAAAAGTAGAAATAAACTAAACAGAAGGGCTGGAATTTTATTAAAATATAATAAGGTTCCGATAAAAATTAAAACGAAAAAAGTTATAATTAAGGGTATCATTTTAACATATTTCTCTATATGTCTTGTTCTCTCGGGATTAGTCAGCGCATCCATATTAAACTCCTTATAGCGGTTGTATAAGTAGATTGACTGTGGTCCTAAATATATAACTAATAAACCATCCCATGTTGCTTTAATATTCAGCAAAACCGCCGCAGTATAAGCAATACTCACCGCCCCTAGGGATAATAAATGCCCACCATAAACAAATTCATTCCAAATTAAATTTAAAATTTTCCTAATTTTCTGCATAAAATATCCCGTAAATCCAAGCACCCTTTTTTAGGGCTAAGTATTGAGATATACAACCTTTAACATGGTCTATTTGTATTTTATTTTTACCGCTTAATTTGTAAACTGGCCAGCCGAAAATGCCTCTTTTAAATATTTCCCAAGAAGAAGGCAGGATATTTTTAGTAATATCTTGGAATTCTATGTTTTTTAAACCAGCTTCGTCTAAATCTTTTTGAAAATCCCCTATCTTAGCAAGGCTTGGCACTGCCCATTTTTTAATCCAATTATTTAGAAAAAATTTATCTAATCTGCTCAGATTATCTTTTTTTATAAAACCATCGGCAACAATTAATTTCCCGTTGTTTTTAAGAATTCTATAGGCCTCTCTGATGAATTTGCCCTTTTTTTCGGCGTAACAGATACTTTCAAGCCCCCAGACGATATCAAAAATTTTATCCGGAAAATTTGTTTTATTAAAATCCTGAATATAAAATTTAACTCGACCTGATAGCCCTTCTTTTTTAGCAAAATTTTTGGCTTTTTCGCATTGAAATTCGGAGATAGTGATACCAGTTACTTCAACATCATAATTTTTAGCTAACCAAATGGCACTCGCCCCCACTCCACAACCAGCATCTAAAATCTTATCGCCGGGCTTTATCTTTAATTTTTCAGCCAAAACCCGGTTCATATTATTCAGGGCTTCAACGTGCGACCGCGTTTTTCCATCCCAAAAGCCATAGTGAATATTATAAACTCCCTCCCCTCCCCAGTGTTGATAAGAACTATCAGATTGTTCGTAATATTCTTTTATTTTTTGATTTTGTTCCATATGGCCTCTCTAAAATTTTCGCCTTTTCGTTCAAAATTAGCCAAAAAATCGCCCAATTTTCATAAATTTTCCGGTCTTTAATAAATTAAGAAAGGAGGATAAACTTATTCCTGCTTGCATTTAAAGATTTGCTCGCCCATAAACAAAAAACCGATCATACTATCTCTTTCTTTTCCTGTTTTTAATATATCTTCCGACCGCTTCTTTTGTTGTCAACCAGATCCGCCCCTCTTTATGGCCCTCCAATTTCCCCTGTCTTATTAATAGGTTCAGATATTTTGCTGAATAGGGCACTTGCTTGCTTATTTTAGAGAGAGACAAGTATTTTTCTTTTATTTGTGAGGCAGGGGTAAGTGTTTTTAAATAGATATCCAATGAACGCTCAACTGCCTGCGCGATAAACCGAACGAAAGGTGTATAATCTTTCTTATCGGCCCTGTTTAATACTTGATAATATTTTTTCCTATCATTTTTTAATATCACTACCAAAGGATAACCAACTTGCATCAATAATAAATTCATAACCAATCTCGCAGTTCTGCCATTACCGTCAAAAAATGGGTGAATATAGACTAATTTATGATGGAATATGGCGGCTAACTCAACAGGATGAAGTTTTTTCCTGTTTTGGTTTAACCAATAGACCAAATTTCTTACTAGAATAGGGACTTCAATTGCGCTTGGCGGTTTATGGGAAGAACCGGCGATAAACACATCGCTATTTCTATATTTCCCTGCCCAGTTTTTATCAGTTTCCAGCATTATCAATTTATGCAGGTTGCGAATAAGGACTTCGGATGCGGTATGGCGCTTTCCCCTCTCAACCAAATCAGAAAGAAATTCCAGCGCCTCATAGTGATTTTTGGCTTCAAGGTGGTCTTTAAGGGGCTTTCCCTTCACTGTAATTCCTTCATTTATAACTAAAAAAGTTTCTTTCAGCGTTAAACTGTTTCCTTCTATTCCATTTGAATTGTATGTCATTTCTATCTCAAATTGCTCCTTTAGCTTCCTAACCGCCGAAGGAGGAAGGGGTCTGAGATTATTTAAGTCTCGCAACTTTCTTTCAATACTATTTTTTAAGTTTTCACTTAAGTGTCTCATAAAGATAATGCTTAATATGGCATAAGGCTACTTTAATATTATACCATATTAAGATATTCTGCACTTATTGCCCTCAAAATTCTCTCAATTACCATAATCTTTCTCTATTTTACTACGATTTCCGCCCAAAAACAAACAAAAGGTGGCAAAGCTTTGCTTTGCCACTTATATTTTAAAATTGCTATTAGTGAAGCGTCCAGTTCGAATCCCAGTTATTATATCCATTTAATGTGATTCTTCTCAGCCCACTTCCATCAGGGTGGACAATATAAATTTGGAGATCTTCCCAACCTTTAAGGTGGGAAATCTCTCCTTTAGTGAATGCAATCCATTCTCCATCTGGCGACCAACAAGGAAAACCACCATCTGGCAAAATCTCTTGATATCCACTTCCATCGCTATTTATTAAATAAATCCCAGTAATCCAGGCGTATGGGGTTACATCTTGCTCCTGGCAGCTAAAGACTATTCTTTTTCCGTCTCGTGACCAATTTGCGGAACCTGAGCAATTAGGAATACTGTCGCCAAAGCGAATTACATTAGTCCCATCTGAATTCATCAGATAAAGAACTGGGAAATGACCAGACCACCAGCTTTCTACTGTAAAGACAATTTTACTTCCATCGGGAGATACTGCTGGCTCGTTAGTATTATAATTTCTTAAGGCATAATCCCCTTGAACTATATCTGGGTCTATTGGAAATTCTCTTTGGTTAGTCCCATCGGCATTCATTATATAGAGACGATCTAGTGGAGGGTAAAGCCCTTCTTTTGGCCCATGGCGGGCGAAAATAATCGCCGAGCCGTCGGGAAACCAGGCAGGATTTATATCTCCCGAATCATTATTTGTGAGCTTAACTAGATTACTACCATTAGCATTCATTATATAAATTTCTGCATCGCCGTCTCGGTCAGAAACAAAGGCAATCTTTGAACCATCAGGTGACCAGGCAGGATCCCAGTCGTTGGCGGGATTATTTGTTAGGTTAATTTGGTTTGCGGAATTACCGCTCATTAAATAGATTTCTTGGTTTCCATCACGGTCAGTAACAAAAGCAATTTTGCCTTTTATTTCAGTTACTGGTGCAGGCGTAAGAGTTATTGTTGGGGTAGGTGTAAGAAATTCAGGAGTAGGAGTTAAGGTTGAAGGAACAGATGTTGGAGTAATAATCGAAATTACTAAAATTTCTAGCCAGTTTTCAGCTGACCAGCCAATGGTACCATCTTGGTATTTTACTTTCCACCAGACATAATTGTCGGCACAAACCGGCCCTTCCAGGATTTTTCCTGAAGTATTCCTCGGTTCGGGCTTAATTATTTGGCTGTTAAGGCTAGGCTCACTCCTAACCCGGAGGTCATCGGTGGTAAAGACTTCTTGCCCCTCAATAAACTTTGGCTCCCCTTCTGGCGGACAGAGAATTGGTAACGGAACAGGTGTTGGTGTAAAAGTTGATTTCCCAGCCAAGATGGTAATGATTTCACTGTAATCAATATCCTCAATATTTGGCCCTTTCACCTTTACAATTCTGAGAAAATCAGCGCTTAAATCATACCTTCCTCCCATTAGCCCTTTTGTAACTATTACAGGAGCTTCAGAGTTTTGTTCAAAAACTTCATTGACATTAAGGTCATAGTGGATATGGCCTCCGAAATCTAAGGCCGAAACATTATTTTCTTGAGCTAATTTAGATAAGTAGCCTGTTTCTTGAAGTGCAAAACCACCTAACAACATATATGGATAGTGGGACAAAACAATGACTATTTCTCCGCTGTGCTTTTGAATGTTATCACTAAGCCACTCTTTTGTTTCGGAGAATGGCTCAGCAAAGATTGCTAAACAATTTGAATCTCGTCGAGCATAATCTAAAGCTACGAAGTTTATTTTTTGATAGCCAAAGGCATAATTCTGCAAAATGTTGAAGGAAGCAGTTAACACTTTCTGCTTCTGCCAGTTATTTCCAAAAAGACTATTAATGCGATCTATATTCTTTTTGTTATAAATATCTCTCCAGAAAATTCTCTCAAAATACAGTTCTCCATCTGTAGACTGGATATCCCAACAATTTGGATCTTTAACATTAGACCAGATATCATGATTCCCGACTAAAGGGATGTAAGGAATTTCTAGATTATCAAGGATTTTTTTTGCCCTGAAGAATTCTGACATTTCAGCAGAATCTGCGATGTCCCCTAAGATAACTAGGAATTTTATATTCCTGCTCTTATAATTTGCGTTGAGCCAATCAACTGTAGCCACCAATCTATCGGTGACGTAATTATTAAAATCTCCCTCATCACCATTAATTGCCTGGCCGGTTGCTAGGTTATAGTCTGCCCAACCTTCAGCACCGTAATCAGAGAAGTTTCTACCTACATGAATGTCTGTTATGATCGCAAAAGAAAATGGTTCAAACCCTTCGTTCTTCGATGTTTGAGGTTCTTCACCATTACATCCCTGTCCGATTATCAAGAAAACCGAGATAACAAAGATTAGCAGCGATATCCACTTTTTCACGAGCTTCTCCTCCTTTCTAGTAGTTCTATCGTCTATTCAATTGTGAAAGGGCTATTTTCTTTATTATATGATTTATTATAATTCTTAGCAACTTTTTTAAAATCGCCGAGATTTATAAATTAAGAAGGGTACGCAAAAAAGGCCAACCAATAATGAACCCATTATCGTAAGTGGAATAGCCAGCCAGTCACCATAAAATTTGCTGGATTGGATGAAAAAAAAGAAAATAAAACTAATTACTAACATCAGAATCAATATTCCAGAAAAAGAATAATTTATAACTCTAATAAAAAAAATTTTAGAGCATTTAAGGGGTAAAATAGTTAGAACTCCTACAATAAAAAGAATAGATAATCCTCCAATCCCCATAATTTTAGGGATATATTCACCTAACCAAAAGGAGGCTGCCGCCCAGCCACCTAAAATAGTCATCGCACCGAAAAAAATACTTAGAACAGGAAAAATAACTATTTGTCTCTTAACAAATGAGAGAATACCTAAAAGAGCAATTGAGCCAAGGGCAAGATAAATAGGGTAAGGCCATGTAAACATAAGTATGCTCAACAGTGAACCGGCAATTATATAAACAATGCCTACGAGAAAATTCATATTATTTTCTCCATTTTACTACAATTTTCATAGAAACAAAAGGCTGCGCCGCCGAAGGCGGCGCAGGAGTATACTTTGTTGCTATTTTGCAAAAAATAAAATAAAATTAGATAAGGGCTAAATATGAACGCTTTAGATATTCTAAAAGAACGGGGATTCTTTGGACAGTGTTCTGACGAACCCGGATTAAAAAAACTCTTCTCAAATGAAAAAGTTGTTTTTTACATTGGTTTTGACGCGACAGCTGACAGCCTGCACATAGGCCACCTTATACCGATTATGGCAATGGCAAACCTCCAAAGAGCAGGCCACATTCCAATTGTTTTGTTGGGGGGCGGAACAACTTTAATCGGAGATCCAAGCGACAGAGCAAAAGAAAGACCCCTGCTCTCCAACGACGAGATAAGGAAAAATAATGAGAAATTGCTGGTTCAGTTCAAAAAATTCTTGTCTTTTGAAGGGAGCAAAGGAATGCTTCTTAATAATGCTGACTGGATTTCAAATCTTAAATATGTTGATTTTTTAAGAGAGATCGGGAAGCATTTCAGGGTAAATGAAATGATAAAGCATGAAGGATATCGGGTGCGGCTAGAAAGAAAAGAAGGATTATCCTTCCTTGAATTTAACTACCAGCTTCTGCAGGCATATGATTTCTTGACTCTTTTTCAAAAACATCATTGCCGGCTCCAGCTTGGAGGCTCCGACCAGTGGGGAAATATTTTAGCCGGAGTCGATCTTGTTAAAAAGCTTGAAGGAGAGAAAGTTTTTGCTGCAACCCTTCCGCTTGTGGAGGCCTCCGGCGGCAGGAAAATGGGAAAAACCGAGGCAGGTACAGTCTGGCTTGATCAGAAAAGAACATCGCCATATGATCTTTATCAGTACTGGATTAATACTGACGACCGGGATGTAATTCGTTTCTTAAAGTTATTCACTTTTCTACCAATGACAGAGATAAATGGCCTGTCAAAGCTCAGGGGAAAAGAATTAAAGAAAGCAAAAGAAATTTTAGCCTTTGAGGCAACCAAAATAGCGCACGGCGAAGAAGAAGCTAGGAAAGCCCAAACAGCTTCAACAGCCGCTTTTACAAAAGAAGGTGGGGACTCTTCCGAACTTCCCACAACTTTTATTTCAAAAACAGAGGTATCTAACGGTATTTCAATACTAGATTTTTTAATGAAGGTTAAAGCGGCTTCTTCAAAGAGCGAGGCTTTTCGTCTAGTAAATCAAGGTGGTATTTATATAAATAAAAAAAGGATATCAAAACAGGATACTTTAATAAAAATAGATTCTTTTAAAGATGATACTCTACTTTTGCGTAAAGGGAAGAAGCAATATTACCGGGTGGTAATTAAATAGATTTCACAAAACCCCCGCGCCTTCAGCGCGGGGGTTTTAATTTTGAGAATTAGAGATATTTATATTTCACTCCCCTATTATCTGAATCTGAACTCTCCTCTTTCTCGCCTTATCTAACTCAATAAACAAAATTCTCTGCCATTGGCCAAGCTGAACTTCACCATTTATTAAATTAATGGTTATGTTAACCGGCAGATGTATAGCTTTACAGTGCGAATGACCATTAACGCATTCGTCATCGCATAAATTCACTTTCCTTCTGCCAAAATCGTCATGATTATATTTCAAATCTCTGGGAGCGGTCCTTTCCAAATGAAGTTTGATATCTTCGATCAGCAAGGGCTCATTTTCGTTAAAAATAAGGCCGGCAGTAGTATGAAGAGTCTGAATGTTTACTAAACCGCTTTTAATTTCGCTTTCTTTCAGAAAGTTTTTAACCTCATCTGTAATATCAATAAAGTCGAAAATGCCCTTTGTCTGATATTCAAACGTTTTATTCGCGGTTTTCATATTACAATTATATCATTTATTATATCCCGTTTTATTATACCATAATTTAAATTATTTTTCTCTTTTCAGAGTAAAATCTACCAAAGCCTCTAAGGTATTGTTCCATTTGTTCTGGGGTAATTCCGCAAGGGCATCTTTGGCTTTCTCGGCGAAACGCTCGGCCAACTTATAAGCTTCTTGCCTGCTATTTGTTTTGTTGATCAGTATCATCGCTTCTTTGACGTCCTGTTTGCCAACTTTGTCTTTCCTCAATATCCCCAAAAGTTTATTTTTATCAGTTATCCTTAATCTTCTTAAGGCCAAAGGAATAATGATATTCCCTCTTTTACCCTCTTCGATGTCATTGCCGATTTTCTTACCTAACTTTTTTTCTTTACCAAAAATATCTAAAATATCATCTGTAATCTGGAAAACCATTCCAAGGTTGAAGCCGTATTTTCTCAAGGCTCTTAGTTCTTTTTCTTTAGCACCGGCACAAATACCCCCTACTTCGCAACTGGCCTGA
>Ga0315285_10002816_pt1 | contig 18189 bp, 17 predicted proteins | sample YL17G09_36_MG_FD_203698 | JGI IMG/M metagenome (GOLD analysis project Ga0315285, IMG submission 203698) | Sediment microbial communities from Yellowstone Lake, YNP, Wyoming, USA - YL17G09_36 | ecosystem: Environmental > Aquatic > Freshwater > Lake > Sediment | place: USA: Wyoming | collected... | reverse complement strand
AACACTCTTGCCATATCCAAGAGTTTATACGAGCATCTATAATTTAATTTTTAAAATTTTCTTTAAGTAAAATATAACATTAATAACTTTTAATGTCAAACATTTATGGTAGGTTATCCAGGAAATACTATACAATTTTTAAATTATGGATATTCTCAGTATATCAAAAAGGTAATATCTCCGAGGCCGCCAGAGTCTTGGGGATACCAAGAACTGTAGTCAGTCTAGGCTATCCTTTCTCGTGCCCCTTTACACTCTCCCTATAAAACTCCAGGTGAAACAGAAGACCAAGTAGTAGAAGCTAAAAACCAGACCCACTTAGGGTCTAAGAGATTATCGGTCTATCTACAAAAATACGAAAAGATCAAGGTCCCTTACGGCACTATCCGGCATATCTTAAGGAGAAACAGATCTCGGCTCACCTATTCTTTTAAGGGACGTAAAAAGGCCGAAAAGAGAGAGTTTGTAGATTGGTATTCGGCTAAACCTTTCGAGATAGTTCAGGTCGACCTTAAGTTTATTAGAGACCGTAAGGCCTTGACTTCCGAACCGATCATCCACCTTGATTATTATGGGATCCCCAATTATCAATGGGGGGCTATCGAGGTTAACTCCCGATTTAAACTAATCGCTTATTCCCGAGAAAAGACCTGGACTAACGGATTAATGTTCTATCTTTGGGTCATCTCCTGGCTTAAGGAGTCATGGGGTAAGAGAGAAGATTGTCTTTACGGTGGATCATGGAGAAGAATGGGGAGGCAAATCCTGGATGAAGATCAGGGAGCTAAAGAAACTTATCAGTGGGTTTGGTTGTAAACTTATCCAGAATCATAAGGGACACCCCGAAGAAAATGCTCATTTAGAGAGATCACATAGAACCGACGATGAGGAGTTTTATATACCCAGAGCCCTTAAAATTAGATCAGAAAAAGATCTATTGGATGAAGCCTTGGGTTATATTTATTACTATAATAATGTGAGAGAACACTCATCCCTTAATTACCAGACCCCTTATCAACATCTTAAAAAACATTTACCAGAGGTTGACAGTAGTATTAGATTTGTGCTACCAATAATGCTAGATAAAGTATCAGTTCAGATTGGCAGGTGGAGTGGATACAATGTCCTGGCGCAACACCAAATAAAAAAGATGACATAATGTCGGCAATCTGTAATTTAGATTGCTTATAAAATAAGAAATTTGAGCTAAAGAAAAGTAGTCAATAACGTGCTTTTACACAGAAGGCGACAATACCGCTAAAACCGAATAAAGAAAAATATTATTCGTGGATGGCCTTAGGTAACTTTCCTAATCCTTCTTTATAAGCTCAGGAGTCAAAATCCACTTAATTCCCCACTTCCCTTCCCCCTTATCCAGAGAGACTATTCCTCCCGTTCTGAATTTCACTATCTCCTTATGCGGATCGTTTAGGATTAAAAGGGATAATAGACGGCTTAGATGAGGAAGGTGTCCTACTAAGAGAATAGACTCTCTCTCCTTTTCTATCCAAGATCTAATTAGCTGAGGATCAGCTAAAGGAGCAAGGTTATCTATTTCCTTGATCTGGTCTTCTAAATGGAGTTGCTCGGCGAAAATTTGGGCAGTTTCTCTGGCCCTAAGTTGGCCAGAATGAAAGATCTGAGCTACTCTTATCCCTACCCCAGCAATGTAGGAACTGATCAGAAAGACTTCCCTTCTTCCTCGAGAAGTAAGAGGACGATTAGCATCTTCCTCTTTAGGTTTGGCCTCTCCGTGTTGCACTAAATAAACTTCCATAATAGGAAAATAAGGCCTCCTTTCCCCTTATTTTATTTCTCTTTCTTACCTTTTGTTACAGCCACTAACATTATAAAACATCCTAAAATTTTCCCTAAGTGTAATTACTTTAAATAGAGTATTCCTACTTCTTAAACCAAAGTTATTTTAATTTATTGTTTTGTTTTACCACTCTCTTGTAAAATTTTCCAAATCCTTTATAATCCACTATTACGGCAATTTTGTTCATTAAAAATCCTACCTTAATATCTTTCCTTAAACCACTCTAATTTTTCCAGAATATAAAATTATTGGAGGTAAATAATAAAAAATTATCTGATGATCCCTTATGTTTTTTGCTACTCTGTTTTTAAGCTCGTGGGAGGTATCCCTAAGCTATAAGTTAAATAGGCCTGGGGGTCTAAATCAATCAACAAAACCTTCTTAATTAGTCTATTTAAACCTGCCCTATATTAATGGCATAGGTAGTTTTACCTACGCCGCCTTTTTGATTAATTAAAGCTATTATTTGCATGGATTTATCCGTTTATCTGACCTCATTATTTCCTCTAAAACTTTTCTTTTTTCTTTTGGAACTATCGCATAACGGTATCGGGCTATACAAAGTCGGCGCAAGCCGATTTGGGCGAACGGAGTGAGCCGTATAGCCCGTGTTATCTGCTGTGCCGTGCCGCATCTCATTTCACTTTTACATCAATATTTTGTATATACTTTAAAAGGATTACATTCAAATTGTGCCCCATATATCCCCATACATATTTCCATTCGCCTTCAACTTTTGTCAATTTATCTCGATTTCTTGAATCCCAAGCGATTATCAAGGAAGTTTGTTCTGGGACGTGATCGTGGTCTGAATAGTTCTCTAAGGTATGTTCCACTTCCACTGCTTGAAATAATTCCTTCTCTGAAAAATCCTTTTCTTGATAATCAGCAATAATATCTATCCCTTTCTGGGCAGTATGTTCCAGAGTCCTAAAGTAGTGATAAGGCAATGCCTTTAATCCCTCTAATTTCCATAACAATGCCCTCACATCTTGTTCATTGTCTGGTTCTTTATGAATCAACTCCCCTTTATAAAAAACCCATTTTTGTTCTCTTCCCAGCAGTGCATCTTTTCTCTGGTTTAAAGTTGCTCCTAAATCTTTTCTTTTCAGTTCCCGTCTGTACTTCACCCACTCCTTATAATCGTCCGTGTCCATAATTTTTCTAAAAGCTTCTCTCAGTGCAGTTGTAAAAAGAGGTTCCTTTAAGCCATCTGATACGATTCGGCTTCGAGTTATATCGGTCTCAATCTCATCGCATTCCACTACAAACCTACAGAATTTATAATAGAGTTCAAACCCTTGAGGTTTGTAATGATTGAAATCCAAATTAAAATATGGAATACCTTTCCAAACATAAGTTAAGCCTAGTCCTTTACTCTCTAAAATTCCATAATCACTCATTCCGAATTCCCCAGTTTTTAAGGCATAACCACCTTTCAATGCCACTATAACCTTATTCCCTTTCTCGTCATCCTTTGAAACCACTATCGGCGGGTCAATTACTCCAATTTTCTGTCCTTCGACATGATCACCTTCTTTTTTTATCCAATGGAAGCATATTCTAAGTTCTTCCCCATCTGGTATCGAAGGTGTCTTTATTACAACTTTAGGAAATCCCTCTCTTAACCTTTCTGGTCGAGTGTAGCCTATTAATGTTCTAAAAGCAAGATATCGTTTAAGTTTCTCAGGATCTTCATATTCATCATATTTTATGCCACCATCGTATCCGTATACTCTTATGGCTGTCCCATGTTGAAAACTTACCGGAGCTTTTCTGTAAATAGTGGGTTTTGGAAGTTCAGGCCTATCCTTTTTCAATTTCCCTATTGGATCATCAATAATCACTTTATAGCTTTCACCATTTTTCGTTTTAGTTTCAATTTCCAATTTCTTACACAAATACATTAACTTTGAACCTAGTCCTTTAAATCCAAACTCATCAGATTTAAGCCCCACCACTCCGCTATAGGCTAAATTTAAGAAACGATCAAGTCTTCCTTGCTTCTCAGCATCTTTCTCTCCCGTATAGTTCATTCCGACTCCATCATCTTCAAAAATAAAAGACCAACCATAAGTCCCATCATAAAATACAGTTATTTTAAAATAAGATGCTCCTACTTCTCTTGCACAGGAGTTTGATATAGCTTCTCTGATGACATCTAATGGATGAGCTCTATTCTGTACTACTTGCTTTACAATACCTACACCTATTGATATTTCATGTTCAGATGGCTCTAAAATTTCCGTCATTTTTCTACCTTCTTATTCCACGGCATTGCAAATAACTTGTTCATATCCGCAATGCGTTTATACTTCCGATTTGGCGGTGTAGACGCAATGCAGATACACCAAAAAACACATTCCCATACACTGTTGACAATTTTTGGTCGAGTAGACATCTCTAAATCTCCTTTCTTAGATATACTTTGTATTCCCTGTTTCTCCTCTCTTTCGATGTGAGGAGTGTCACATTATTCTATATTTTTAAGCTCGTGAGCAGGTATTCCTAAACTGTAAGTTAAGTATGACTGGGGGCCTAAATCTATCAATAAAACACGCCTATTTAATTTATTTAAGCCTGCTCCTATATTAATGGCGCAAGTAGTTTTACCCACCCCACCTTTTTGATTGATTAAAGCTATTATTTGCATGGATTCCCCTTTTTATTATCAATTAGCTTTTTCTTATTACATTTTCAGTTCTTCTGCTAATTTTCCTATCCAATAAAATGATAGTGTATAACGTTTCCAGCATATACGACGTTGCGACCGTAGGGAGCAATGTCCCGAAGGGCAAGGGCATTAGCCCGTAGCGTATATGCTGTGTTATCTGATGTCGCCCGTCATGATATTGAAAATGCTCTTTGTAACCTTCCATTTCCATCATACCCAATAGTTTTATTTCTGAAATACTTTATCATTATATCCTTATCTATTCCTGACAAGCTACTATTCAGAATTTGTTGATAGATGTCTTCCCAGGTAATACGAATGAACTTCCTTCTTTGGTTTTCGTAGAGATGCCTTTTAAAAATCGCTTTAATGTCCTTCTCTCGTTCTGACAATACAAGGTTGACAAGATAGAAATCTAAATCTTGTTGTTTCGCTATCCAAGCCCCAAGTAGCCAAAAACGTAATAACTCGTATTTCTTCTCAATTATCGCAACTGTTTTGTAATCTGACTTAAAGACCTTTGAAAACCAGTTATTGCCACCCGTTTCATATTTCTTGAAATTACTCATATCACTGGGAATTTTTTCATTTCCAGCAGTTAATTTTGCCTCAATAAAGAGCAGCGTATTGTCAGTTTTGATTATAATATCTGGCTCCGAACTTCTTCTTATTTCTTCACCAAATTCTTCTCTCGCTTTGTTTAATTCAAACCAACTGGAATTCTCTTTTTGGCTATATGACCAATAGATTACCTCAGATGATTTTAGAGTGCCACCAAGAATAGAACTTAAAGTAGTCATTTCAACCAAATTATTTCTTTCCATGAATCTGAAAACATTCCAAGTAACTGCGTCTTCGCTGTTGTCTCGTGCGATTCGGCTTTCACGCTTCACTGTCTTTATCTTCTTAAACAAATCCAAATCAGCCTTATCTTTCCAGAGTAGATTGTCTAATTCACTTTGATATTCAAAAATTGACGGTGAAATATAGATGTTGTGCTCTGGGCATTTAAATCTCTCTTCTCGTTTGAAAACTTCCCTCTGTCTTTCTACTTTTTCACTGCAACCTTTAACTGGACATTCAACCGTTGTTTCGGTTATTTCGATGCTTTCTTTCAATTCTTCCATACCGAGCATTTTAATCTCCTATCTTAAGGGCGATTTCAGATAACGTACGCGGGTTGGCGAAGTTGCGGAGCGGAGCAATTTGATGTTTTGGGCGCGACAGAGCTCAAAACCCGGCAACCCACTGTTATGCTCCGTGGCTATAATATCATTTTTGTTCTATTTTGTATTTTTTTATGTCTAAAAACCAATGTTTCCAAAAACCTTCTTTTAATATTTTTTCAGTTTCATTTATGATTATTTTCTTTTTGAATATTGGTCCATCATATACAAATGTATGAAATTCGCCATTTTCTCCACAGGGACATAAATTCTTTTTTTTTATTTCACTAATCATTTCATAATCAACTTCTCTCCCTAAAAAGCCTTCTTCAAATAAGTCTGCTTTTGAACTTATAACTATTGCTTTAAATCCAATATCAATAAATTCTTTAACTACTTTCTCTGCAGGTAAATTCCATAAGGGTTCAATTGGTATTATTTCTAAATCATTACATACACGATCAACCCAGCTTTTATGTTCTTCAAGGTAAACATCACCAAAAATCATCCCTTGAATTTTCCTTTTTTCTTTTAATTCATTTACTGCTAACTTGAATTGATTTTCATATTCTTCCATATCAGCGGGTACCGATTTCTGAAAGATAGGAATTTCCATTGCTTCTGCTTGTATATTCATAAGTTCACTTGATACACCATGGAAACAACATCGTTTATATTCCTCAGATATAAAATTAAGTAAAATGCTTATTTCATATCCTTTTTGAATCGCTTTAAACAATGCAAGACAACTATCTTTACCGCCGGACCATGAAGATATTAATTTCAATTTTAAATCCTTTCAAATATTATTTTATAGCCATGGCGTATAACGTTCCCAGCATAAAAGAAGTTCCGCCGAAGGCGAAATTTGGGTGAATGCCGTAAGATACGAACCTTTTATGCTGTGTTATCGGAAGTGGCTTATTTGTCATTTTGCAACACTTTTACTGTTAAATTATTCCATTTAATCAAATCATCTAAGGTATGCATTCCAGTGAGCTTAAGGTCTTTAAATTTTCCAGATTTGGTATAGAGTAACCTTCTGTAGTTTGCACCAACCCCCATAAAAGGAACTGGAAACATTTTCATCATTTTTATATTTGAGGTTTGAGATAAATCCATGAACCATCCATCATCTCGAGGGAATAATATTTGGTAAGAATCCAAAGCATTTAATATTTCAGCTACCGAAATTCCTGTTTTTTGAGATAAAAGTTCATATTCTTTTTCTTCATAATCCTTTAAAATAAATCCTCCAAATATCCACATGAACCATTGCCAGAAAATAGGATATTTGTCGAAATGTTTGTGTTTAGAAATAGTATCTAACCCTTCTTTAAATGATAATGGTAAATCCATTAATGATACATTCCCCAATATTTTTATATTCTCCGTTTTACTTTCAATACCAGTATCTCTATATAGTTTATAGTCTATTGCATTTTTAAAAATAGCCAATCTTGCTCGATGTTCTATAAATGTGGATATTTGAACATCATTGTAACTGCAGTTATAGTAAGTATCGTTATAGAGCTCTTTCGGCAAGGCATCGTATTCATCATCAAAAGCGTTACCTATAAGTTCGTTTCCGCATTTGGCTGAGATACGCGGAAATTTTTGAAAGGTGGAGTATAATTTAACTAGTTTTAGGACAATATTCTCCTCAAAAAATATCCCGCTGTTTACTTCAAAATAATAATCCTCCAAAGCTTTAAAACATTTTCTATCTGGATGAGATTTTTTCTTATGTTTTAGATGTTTCAATAAATTACGTTCAATCCAATAAGAGAATCTCCAGATTGAGATATCCACATCTTCAATATTTCTATTACTTATATGTTCAGATAATGTTTCTTTAGACTTGCTTAAATTAGGAATTAATACTAAATCTATATTTAGTCCTTTAGCTTTCTTTTGGAAAAAATCTACGTTGCTTTTTTCTTTACTAGCAACAAATACTCCCTTAGAAATATTCAAATAATCCATCCAACCCCGCACTTTAAATAAATCTGAAAATCCCCAATCACCAGATTTTACTTCAAGAAGTTTGATCTCAGGTGGAGATAAGGAGTAATCTGTAGCAATAATATCCAATTCCAAAACCTCTTCAAGTTCTCTTTCGATGATATTTCTCTCAATGTAATTTCCGCCTGACTGAAAAAAGGCAGAAATGTATTCTTCAAGCTCTTTCCCTTTCGGCAAATCAGGTAAGCTAACAGATGCCATTTTTCACCTCTTTGTATTAGCCATTTCCGATAACTTAAAATAACCGAACCACTTCATTTATGCTACCATATCGGCATGTTTTGCAAAGTACTCTGTTCTTAGACTATTCACTACGTATTTTACGTAATGAATAAAGACTGTTTCATTGGTAATTTCTACTTCCTGTAATTAGGATTCTGTAAAATGCGTTTTTAAGCTCGTGAGCAGGTATTCCTAAACTATAAGTTAAATGTGCCTGAGGATCTAAATCTATTAATAAGACACGCTTATTTAGTTTATTTAAACCTGCTCCTATATTGATGGCGCAAGTAGTCTTACCTACTCCACCTTTTTGATTTATTAAAGCTATTATTTGCATGAAATTGTCGTAAATTCTTTGTTATCTGAAGTGAGGGGTGAAAAATTAAATAATAGGATATTCCAAAAGTTCATCTATTTTATTTTCAATTGCATTCAATTTCTGTATTAAGACTTTCAATGGGGTCAATTTTTGCATTATTCTGTTCTGCTCATCAATGTTCGGAAGTTGAATTATTTGTCTTTCTGCATACTCTTTGCTAAAGGTGGCATTGTCACTTTTTGATGTGACTATCTTCCAGAATACTTCTTGATATTCACTTATGAACCATTCAAGGTTTATTTTATCTTTCCATGCCTTCTTTGGTGTAAGGACATAAGCATGATCATTTGTTGTAAACCTGCCTCTTAGAATATATGTCATTGTCCCAGCATATCCATTTCTTGCAACAAGTATAGCATGACTTTCAAATATCTTTAGCTTTTTATTATTTGGTTTTGCATTCATAGAAATAAATCCCATAGCAGTCCTTTCTAATGTAGCACTTGTTAGTATCTCAATCTTATCCTCCTCGGTCTCTGGAAGATTGTGACATATAAACTCTTCTGTCAACCCGCTATTACCTCCAGTGAAATTAATAAAAGTTATTATTTTGTCTCTTGCGACTATTGAGTTCTTCGGATATGTTTTAGAAAAATTAGTTGTCTTAATAAGCTCATCTACAACTTTATTGATATATTTTTTAAGACTTGACAATCGTTCATATTTTTCTAACTGTCTTTCCTGACCGTCAATATCTGGAATTTCAATTAACACTCTTTTCAACAGCAATTTATTTAAACTCTTTTGTCCTTGCGGATCACCTATTCTTAATCTGTAAAAAAGATTTTGAAATGAGAAAGCAAACCACTTAAGATTTATCTCATTTATATACTTCTCGTTGGGTCTAAGCCCCATACAATTACGACCTATTGTATATTTGCCTTCTCTATAAAAAAGCTTTCCAGCATTTCCGTAAGTAGTGAATGTTACACAAGGCAATTCTTGATTATAATTATCTACCTTTCCAACAATACCTTGACTTTCGGTCTGTCCAGAGTAAACAGGATAATCTCCTGCATGATTGTAAAAATCTTCCTCCACTAAATTAGTTTCTGGTAGGAACCTAAATATTTTACCTATTTTCTCAGATATTGCCATCATTTTCCCTCAAATAAATTCAAGATATTTTTTAACTCATCAAGAATTTCCTTTGATTTTTCTTCAAATTCCTTTTCGCTAATCTTTTTCTCTTCATACGGTCTTAAATGGTATTCGGAAAGTAAATTATGGTAGTTTTCATTGTTTATAGAATCCATCTCAACATATCCATATTTCATTCCTGTTAAAACTTCTTCTTTTTCTCGTTGATTTACCTCTCGTTCATATTTGCTATACTCTTTATCAAACCTTGTGTGGTCAGAAATGTATAATCTTGCAAGATTAACAGCTTCATCAAACTTTTCTTCAAGTTCGCCTAAGTCATCGTGATATTTAGTCTTATATCGTTTATCACTATTAGCATATCCATCGTAATCAACGATAAAATGCCAGATCGGATAATCTTGCTTTTGTCCAATTTCATCTTTCTGTTTCTTTTGCATGAAAAGTATATAAGTTTTTTCTTTAGTATAAGGTGCAAATGCAAATTTTGTAAGGGAGATAATGGCATATATGTTACAATACTCAAGAAGTTTGATACGAAAGTTCTCTCGGGATGGTGCCTCAAGAGCACCATCGTTGACTACAACTGCGATTTCTCCACCTGGTTTTGTAGCATCCACCATTTTTTCTACAAAGAGCAACTCATAACGTTTTTCATTTGTAAATTTAAAATCTTCAATCTTTGCAGCCCCATCATATGAACCCATAGGAGGATTTGCTAAAATATACTCAAACTCGTTTTCCTTCCATAAGATTTTTTCGTTCCATCCAACAAGCGAGTCATCTATATCATAAATGTGTGTGTGCCCATCGCCTACAAGAAACATATTAAGTTTTGTTCGGGCAACGGATTTGGGATCATTATCCAAGCCCCAAAATGTATCTTCAGTTAGCTTCTTTTTAGTTAAATTGTTAAGCCTACCATTCTTTGAGTAATTATTTATCAGAATTTTGTAAGCTTCTGTTAAAAATCCACCTGTACCACAAGCAGGATCACAAATTTTTAAATCACGCCCGGTAATCTCATTTCTCAATAGCAATCGTGCTACAAATCCTGTAATATGCCTTCGTGTGTAAAACTCACCAAACTCTTTCTTCTTTGTTTGAGAAGCGAATTCTTCGTAGATTGCTCCGAATACATCAAAACTACAACCATGAAAATGAAATCTATTTATCTCATCATAGATTTGTTTGTAGTGTTCATCTTTTAGTTTATTAGAAAAATTTACTAAATCTTTGAAGTCACGATATGGAGAAGTCGTACTATTAAAAATATGTTCAACCGAAATTTCAAAGTCACCTACAAAATCACCTTTTTCTTTTCCATAATCATCCCAAATCTTCACTTTATCAGGCAATTTCCGATGTTCAGATTCCTTTTCACCAATATATTTTAACACGACAAAGCTTACCGTTGGATCAATACGTTCATCACCCTTTTTAAGTCCACATGAACGGTAAATATCCGCAAGTTTCTTTAATGAGGTTCTAAATTTAGATTCTGAAAATGGGGCAGTTTCCTTACTTGCTTTATGAATAACATATGAGTTTTCCAGATTAACTTGTGTTTTAATTTTCTCGAGAATTTGTAATATTTGAAGTCGTGTAAGAATCTTTCCATCTAAAGAGATTTCTTCGTCAGTATAAGAATTGTAAAACCGAAAGTTTGTCGTGCAGTTTGTAACAATGTAATAATTTAAACCGTGCCTTCTTGCCTTTTCTTTTCCTTGCTTCATTGCATCTCGCCAGTCCATATCACCAATTTCGCAATTACGATGTTTGGCTTCAATAAGAGCAACAATATTCTTCTCAAAATCCTTGTCTGTTTGTTCCTCTCTTGAAATCCATACATCCCCTCGTTTTTTGCCAGTCTTTTCTGTTGTTACATCAATCTTACATTGTTGATGCACGATACCAATATTTTCTAAGGATGGTATGAGAAACTGAACAATGTCATTGGTCTCTTCTTTTTTCATTTTTCTATTATCCCTTTAAATAAATTTTTCGCCCTTTCATAAAACTAATTTCTTTTAGCCACCATTTCCGATAACGGTTTGCGGATAAAAGAAGTTGCCGAAGGCAATTTGAGGAAATTTTTGATCTTCCTTTTATCCGCTGTTAGCTGAAGTTGCCGTATAATTGATTTTAATACCTTGCCAAACAGCAACAGAAAATTGAATTCTCAAATAATGTATTCCAACACATAATTAGGAAAAGCAGAAGTATATTTCTTTTCATTATACCAAAAAGGTGAAGCATAAATTACTTCTGCATTAGTATCTTTCTTTGTCCAGAAGAAAAACAAAATCCCTAATGTTTGAATTTTTGTACAAAGAGGAGAAATTATCAAATTGCATTTTTCCTCATCTTCATATTTCTTTGACAATTTAAGTAGCAAATCTCGAGCACTTTCAGGATCAAGAGCATTCGCTTCACATCTTTCTACCTCATGACTGGGACGATTCAGGATTCTCCTATTCAATGTATAAGTTGGATGGTCCGCATAAGGATAAGAAGGCGGATTCGGAAGTACTGCTATGGTTTTCTTAGGTTCTAGTTTTTGCATAATTTGGAAAGCCCTCTCTCCTTCATATCCAAGGAACAGTACAAGAATATCGTCCTGCCATGGAAGACAATTACCAAAAAATCCAGGAACCGGCTTGATTTCTTTAACTCCCCAGCTGAGAGCAGTCTTCTCAGGATTGGAATGAGAAACTTTATAAAATCCAGGGGTATATAGGATTCGAATTGTGGCTGAAGGATAGTCGTGTCTTATTGACTTTAATAAAACGAGCAAATACTGTTTTGTAAATGTAGTTATATCAACTGTAATTCTTCCTTTGGATAAATCTCTATTTTTTAAGACTTCTTTTAATTTGACTAATCCATCAACAGAATCGTCTTTGTCACAGTAAATTACTCTTCCTTTCTCTTTTCCTGATAAGTGGCTTTCAAGATTTTTAATGAGCTCATTTTGGTGAGTATTGCGCTTATAATCGTTATCCGCTCCACGATACCTAATCAATATAAACTCTTCAGTCATATAAGTATCTGATAAAAGCTTTGAAGAATTCAGACATCTTTCTTCAAATGAAACAGCTGACAAAAAAATGTTATCTGGCATTCTGTGTTCGATTGTATCAATTTTTTGTCTTTTTCTAATCATTTTATTTCCCTTTTTGAGCGAAGTAAGAGTTCAATTTCTCAAGGTCGAAATTCAATGTATCAGGAATCCACGGGCAAACGGGTTTACTTCCCCACATTGCGAGTCCTTGATTGGGTCTTTTTTTATCATCGCGTTCGCTTTCGTTATATAATTGGATTGCATAAGATTTACAACCAGCAGCCAATCCCAATAAAAAAGCTGAATCTAAATCGGTTAGACTATAATTTATTAACACTATTTTTGATTGACAAATTGCACAATGATATTTACAGAATTCATTTTCTGTTGGTAATTCTTCTCCTTGTGGTTTTCTTACACCATGGGTTCTCATTTTATTTTGTAGTTTATTTTCTAACACCTCTGTGTAAATCTTACTGCAATATACAAATCCAATGTTGTCTCTTTTTTCCTGTTTTTCCTTGTATTCACAATCTTCATCCCAATGTCGGGGACACTTAATATTGCCATAATACTTAAGCGCAAGTTCCACGATACAAGTATCAATATCATTTTTGAATGAATCCAACCTATAATCAAAGTTGTGAAGAATATTAAAACCACGTCTAATAATAATTGGTACCAAATCTGAATTGAAACTTTTTTTTGTGATATCCCAAACCATAAAAGAAGGTTTCCTATATCCCCTTGAAAAGCCTATTTCGTATGCAACCCCAGGGGTAAGATTTGTTACATCATGAACTACAAAAGAGGATTTTGCTAACCTATCATCAATAACATATTGAAAGTCTCCCTTAATCGTCCTTCGAAGATCGTAACAATCTTCAACAAAGTTCTCTTCCTTCGGGGGCCATTTACTTACACCTATCTGTTGAAGGTGAGAAACCCATACTTCGAAAATTGCTTTTCGTAACTTAGAGATAAAAATTGGCCGTCTTTTCCTCAGTGGACTAGATATAAATGCCTTTTGCCACTGATCCCACAGACCTGGCTGTGGTGCTTTCTGTCCCGGTATATAGAAACCCGGCTGCCCTGGCACCTTGGCGAAAGCCCAATCTAATAATTGTGATGAATTTATATGCTTAGATTCTACTTTATCCACGCTGATATTTTTCTTCAGAGTAATATTTAGATGAGGAATAATGAGGGGGTGAATACGTAAATCCGATGGACAGAAGGAATCTGATATTTCGCATGACTTCCTTTCATCAATCGCAATTTGAAATACTCCTTTATGACATCCTCTTCTTATTAGTTCGATTAATTGTAACGGGAGCGTTTCTTTGTCACCTATTGTAAAATGGATACTATTTGTAGACTCCACAATTTTAAACACTAAGCTCTGAAGCAACGGCCCGAAGTCCCCGCCCTTGCTGGGAATCTCTCCCTCATAATATTCTTTGCTAATCTCTTTTGCTGCTCCTATTTGTATTTCCTCAGGTATAGTAGGGTCTGGAACAGGTTTCTTTGATGTACCTGGGTGTGCTACATCCCACGCCTTTTCACATAATCTGCGAAGGCAGTCTGGATTGCCTGATGAAATTTTTGCATAGTAATCAAAAATAGAGAATACATTGCCAATGGTTAAATCAATCTCGGCTAATCGTTTATTTACTACTTCCTTGAGGAATTTTCTTGTGTCAGTATGTTTAGGATCGTTGTCTACAACTACTATTTTGAAATCTTGAGGATATTCCGGAGGTTCAATTGCCTCTTCTTGATTCCATAATCCACTTATTGTGGTAGTTCCAGCTTTAATACAAAGCGTACTTAAGTTTTCCTTTCTCATTATATTATTAACCACAAAAGCCAGAGAACCGAGTTCTTGATAATTATCAATTAGTAAGGCAACGGGTAGTTCCGTTCCCGATTCGGCTTGCCAAAAGTTTGAGAATCTGGATAATAATTCAGTTAGTATCGTTATTGTTGCAAGTTTTTGGCGAGATAATTCAGATAAACTTGAGCCAAAATGCAAAAAGTAATTCTCAATATCCACAGATAAAGACGAAGAACGTGGTAAAAAAGATAAACAATCTCTGACGACATTTTCAAATTGATTGCGGATATCGCTTGTTTTTTCTGAAACAGAGAGATCACTGTCGAGCGATCTCAAAATATTCAAAGTAAAGTAATGTTCAAATGTCCTTGTTTCTGATGTTTGATTGCATATTTTTAAGTACGGTTCAATACTTATCAACTTTATTGGAAAATATATTCCAAGGAATGGAAGAATTTCTTGAGATTGCAAAAATGATGAAATTGTCAATCGCTTGAGTAGCATAGATTTCCCACTGCCACGAACACCAATCAAAAATTGGTGTTGTATTTTATTAGCTTCTGAATAACAATTGGGATTAGCAAATAGTTCATCTATCTCAAGCGGTGTGAGCCTATCAACGATTTTAAGCCTAAATGGGTTATATAAATAGTCTTTTTGATTCATCTAAAAATTCCTATATTATACTTTAAACGACCCTTTTCTGTAATGAGAGCGGCAATTTCATCTAACGTTTTGAGTGTATCTGAAGTCGCCGAAGGCGATTTGGGTGAGGGCGTAAGCCCGAACCAGATACACTCTGTTAGGCGATGGCCGCATTATTCCTTCCGATTCATACCACTATCGGGACTGTGATTCATGCATCCTTCGATACTCTTCCTGTTCTCGCAATAGTCGCGTACAAGCCATAGCCATTACTCTAGCATCAATACTGTCAAGTCCATCACGATGAGCCTGTTCATAAGCGTAGCGACTAGCATTAATCGTATACGATGGGTGCCCTTCAAATACATCCCATACAACATCGATGGCACTATCTAAAAATGAGACACTAATTGTAGAGGTATGCTTATCAATTAGTTGATGAACATGTTGTTTTTCCTGAAACCCCTTAAGTTCCACCATGTTCTGGAATCCAGAAGGGACAGGTCCAACTTTCTCGCCAGGTCGGTATCCTGCAACAAATACAAACTGAACCTGCTTAGCCGCAAATAACTCTAAGTACCGTTCCAATATTTCGGCTTGTTGAAATATCGGCAACTTGTTTGCTTCATCACAAATTGCAATTATTCGTTCTTTTCCATTAGAACGAAGTGTTTCTTTTTTAATTTCTTCCACAAATTCAAAAAACTCGAAGGGAAGAGTATCAATCTCAGACCACTCTCTCTGCGTGTCCCCTTTGGTGCCACCTTTAAGAACAGCTGATACACCAACAGAATATTCCTGAGATACTCTCATCCTCCGAGCTGAGGTCATAAGTAGTCGGTATACTTCGACTACTTTCTTCTCTTCTTTCTTCCTAAATTTAATTTCACGGCCGGTCTCAGATAGTACGCCTCTAAGTGTTGAGTATTCCTTACCCAGAACGTCAACCCAAATAGTCCTGCAAAGTTCAAGAAGAACTGCATTTGGAAAAGCCGAAACGACTCCCATTGGTTCGTATGCAAGAAGACCAGTCATGTTCACAAAAATCGGCACCGTATCGTCGAAATGTAATTTAATTTCTTCCAAAAGTAACCGAACTAAGAAGGTTTTACCCACCCCTCTAAAACCATAGAGGAGAAGGTTCTCCGATCTACCAAACAGAGCGTCAATGCAGTTTTTTAGCTCGTCGTCTCTATTTACACGCATAAATTTAATCAATTCGCTTTCGAGTGCCTCAGCACAGAGACCAGAAAATGGCTGTAGCTTATTCATTAAATTCCTCCTCATTTTTGACTGCGTTGCGGCTTTCGCCTAACTTAAAATAACCGAATTACTTCGTTTATGCACGACTTTATACGCTGTCGGCGAGGGACAATATCCAAAAATCTCATATTTACTCCTCTCCTACATTCTCTTCTTTCGTCTGTATCTTTAGTGTCCCTTTCATCCGAAGAGCTCTTATTCCTGTGCTTGAATTAGGATTTATTTTGTAACATGCATCAAATACTTTTACAGCTTCATCAAATAGTCCTCTTTGTTCCAAGCATCTGCCTTTATAGTAAAGGCTACTTTGGTCCCTCACATCTGTCATATCAAGGACTTTATCAAAAGTATCTATTAATATTTAATTGTACTAATTTACTAAAAGCTTTTTTTTCTATTTCTTTTTTTCGTCATCTCTCTTAACAATCCTTTCATCAAGATCAGGATCTGGAGCGGGTAATGGCATTTGTTCTTCTTTATCTTTATCATTATTTAAATTATCATCGTATTCCGGATTTATTACCATTTTATTTGTAAACAACCTCCTTCTAAATTTAATAATACACTTGTGATTATAAATAATATTCCTACGAATAAAGTAAAAATACTATAATTAAAGCACTTAGCTTTACCTGAAATGATTTTATTGTTTTTTTCATATGCTTTAAGCATACTTGATAATACAACTTCATATATAACTATTTCTTTACTTTTAATGTATTTTTTTATCAAATTTTTAGGTTTAGGGTTGATGTAAAATCCAATACATTTCGCAGTACAAATAGTTAAGAAAAAACTTAAAAATATTAAGATTACCCCAATAATATATATTATATGGATATTGATAATTATCCGAGAATAACTAGAAAAAATTACTGATAATATAATACCTTCAAATCCTAATAAATAATTTGCTTTTAAATCAATATTATCACTTGCTTGCCATGAATATTGTAATCTCTTTTCAATTATATCATAAAATATTTTTAAATTTGCTTTATAACCAGTATTCAAATTAAAATTCCCTTTTTTGAATTATTAAAATAGAGTTAAATACTTTCATAATTCTTCTAATTTATTTACCTAATCATTTTCCTTGCAAATACAAATATAAACATTGCCATAAAAATTGCCCCCAAAAGTGCTTCAAATGAAGCAAACAATTGAAAAAATCCTGGCTTAGGAGCCAAATCCCCAAAACCTAATGTCGTGAAAGTAACAATGCTAAAATACAATGCTTCTAAGAATTTTGGGTTATACGAAGTAATATTATATACTATTCCTTTATATATTCAATTATAATGATAATATAGTCTGTGTCAACTCTTCGAATTGCCTCGTCTTTGTCTATTCTGTTATCTCATGTCTAAGCTTAAATTTTTTCTTTTTTAACTTTAAAAACTTCAAACAATGCTCTATAATATTTTTTAAAAGATTTAATTTTTGGATACGGAACCCAGGAATTATTTTTAAAAGATAAAAGATATAGGAGTGTAAAATGAAACGAAAATGGTGGAAAGAAGCGGTAATCTATCAGATTTATCCTAGAAGTTTTAAGGATAGTAATGGAGATGGTAACGGACACCTACCGGGAATTTTACAGAAATTAGATTATTTAAAAATCTTAGGGATAGATGTAATCTGGTTGTGTCCAATCTATAAATCTCCCAATGACGATAATGGCTATGATATTAGTAATTATCAGGATATTATGGATGAATTTGGTACTATGAAAGAAATGGAAGAACTATTAGCAGAGATACACAGAAGAAATATGAAACTGATTATGGATTTAGTAGTAACCTTTATTTTATTTTCTTAATAATATATTACAAGTTCTCAGCATTCAAAAAATTTTTGTGCGTTGTCCAGGACATACTATACAATTTTTAAATTATGAATATTCTCAGTATATCAAAAAGGTAATATCTCCGATCTGAGTTCGTGTAATACCAGCCAATTTGTCCGGCCATCATATCATATAGGATCTAGAG
>Ga0315285_10002815_pt1 | contig 18195 bp, 18 predicted proteins | sample YL17G09_36_MG_FD_203698 | JGI IMG/M metagenome (GOLD analysis project Ga0315285, IMG submission 203698) | Sediment microbial communities from Yellowstone Lake, YNP, Wyoming, USA - YL17G09_36 | ecosystem: Environmental > Aquatic > Freshwater > Lake > Sediment | place: USA: Wyoming | collected... | reverse complement strand
TTATAAGAGAACACTAAATTCCCCACAGTATACACTATTTATAGAGCATTGTCAATGAGTTTTTTGCACCTGTAGCCTTTATGGTTATCCTGGGTGCCTTGGGCAACATACATCATAGAACTCTGGCATAACTTATTATTTCGGCAGTAGGCTTTCAGATTGGTGATAATTTCCTTCGTGCTGTTGGGATGAGTGATTTCCCATTGGTATGATTTGAATACTTTACCTAGTTTGAGAGTACGAAGTGTGTCTTTGGCACTTTGGGGCATTGTTTTCCCCAACATGGTACTCGGTTTTCCAAATCGAGGATTAGCGGCACCCTTCATACGCTCAGACATTTTGTGCTTCCACTCTTCAGACTTCGGGGCTTGCTGGATTCGTTTGGTGATTTCTTCTTTACTGATCTGCTTGGACAGACCTTCCCAGGCCAGTTTGTCTTGCCAATGGCCATGGGTCTCATAGAGTACCCGGTGCCTATCGGCATGAACTTCGATACTGATTGTTTCGATATTTGATGGGTCATCAGTGCCGCCCATATGCTTCGGGATTTTATGATGATTGTGCATTCAAGATAGTTCCAATAGTAAAAGAATGGGGACCCCTTTCGGAATCCCCAGTCTTTATAATATCACACTACGAGGAAAATGTCAAGTCGCTTATGCGATATTTGCAATTTTCAGCGCCCTGTAATACATGTTTGCTCTGGCGGTCAGGGCACCTGAACCCTGGACTCCACCTTCTGCGAACGGATTCGCAACCAAGCCATAACGGGTCTTGAACCCGATCTTTGGCTGGAAGGTCGCGGTATCGATGGCGCGGACCATCTGGAGAGGTACGTATGGGCAGTAGAAGATTCCTGCATCAAATGCGTTGGAACCCTTGTATCCGACCACAGCGAATTCCTGAGTCTGTGCGGCTGGGAAGTACGGGTCAATGTAGACCTTGTAACGACCAAGCAAGGTACCCGCGAAGGTGTTGCCTGTATCGTCCACGTTGAGGCTGACATTATCCTTCAAGGCGCCTGCATAGTCCAAGACTCCTGCGAGTGCGAAGGCTGATGCCACGTCTGAAGAACAGATAACCACGTTACCCTTGCCACGACGAGTCTGCTTGGCGATTGTGTTCGCTTCGCGCTCGATCTGGAACACGAGTCCCTTGATCTTTTCCACCATCCAACGACCGTTTGAGTCAGTATCCAAGTCGAACGTGCCCGCTGCGGTCGTTCCAACCTGACATCCAACCTTTGCTACGGAGTAGATGGTACGAATGACTTCACGGTTGATTTCGGAAAGGACTTCGGCTGAGAGGATGTTGGAAAGTTCAGTCTCGGCGTCGAGTCCATGAACTGCCTTCAAATCCTGTGCCAATTCGAGTGAGTATTCTGCCTTCAGTGCGCGGGTACGTGCAGTCACGGTGACCTTCTCAATGGAGAAGCCCATTTCTGCGAAGTTAGGATTGGTGCCGTCGCCCAAACCTTCCGCGACTGCTGTGGTCATACCACCGATACGGAGACCCGTACCGATTGTGAAGATGTCGGACGTGTTACCTGATGCAGTCAACGACAATGCGGATTGTGCGGTGACGTTACCAGTGAAACCAGTGTTGGCTTCGTTGTAGAATGCTTCGTCAGTACGCGCGGTAGGTGTACCTGACGCATAGTTGGAACGCATTGCGAAAATCAATCCCGTAGGACCGGTCATTGGCTGGACGCCGCAGATGTCATACGCAATCAAGTTAGGCAAGGAACGACGAACCAAGCTGATAAGGATTGGATCATAACCAGCCATAGGACCGGTTGCTGTTGCGGTACCTGTCAAACCACCGCCAGTGGCATTCAACGCAGTTTCACTAAGAATCTGGGCATCGCCTGCGAGGGCTTTTGCTTGATTCTCAAGAATGATTGCGGTAACTGCTCGCTTGTGCTTGTCGGTGATTCCTGGGAGGCCTGCGGCATCGAGAACCGGGGCCCACTTCTTCTCTAGTTGCTCTGACATAAACATAGTTGCTGCTCCTTGTGATGGTATTGGTGATTACTTCAACTGCTGTGTCAATGCTGCTACGACAGATGCGACACCTGCATCAGACACGAATGCCTTATCGTCGGCAATCTCAGTGACCTCTGTCAACATCTTCGCATTGCTGTCGGTTGACTTCTTCCCGCTTGTCGCAGGGAAGTAGTTCTCTCGGATTGTGGACACCTTTGCGGTGTAATCACCTTCTGCGGTGAATTCAACACTCTCTGCGAGTGTACGAACTTTTTCAACTTGGGTCTGTGTCAATCCTTCACAGACGCCGTTGAGGATTTCTGACTTCTTGGATTCTCCAAGTTGCTTCTTGAGTTCAACACCCTTAGCAACTTCTTCGTTCAAGGAACTGGTCAACTCTTCGACCTTCGTGGCGAGTTCGTCAACGAGGTCAACTTTTTCGGCTGGAATGTCGATGTAGTGCTCAAGGAATACGTTGCGGAGGGAACCAATGAATTCTTCCGTCAATTCAGAACGAAGACCCTTTTCGATGGCCAATTCATTCTGGGTCATCCACTCCTCAACCACATAGTCGAGGTAGTCATTGACTTGCTCTGACAAGGCGGTACGAACTTCCAACACTGCGTCTTCAAACATCTGAGCATACTCAGCTTCGATCTCTTCCTGAATGCTGGACACCTTATCGATTACACGCGCTTCATAGATCGTGCCGATCTTGGAGGCAAATTCCTTTGGCAAACCAGATTCAGACGCGAGGATCGCGGCGACATCTTCGCTCAACTTCTTTTTGAAATCAAACTTCTTGTCTTCGTCATCCTTATCGTCTTCGTCCTTGTCGTCATCGTCATCGTCATCATCTTTTTCTTCCTTCAAGTCGCCCTTCGACAGACCCGCTTCAATTCGGCGCTTGAGTTCGGCTTGATCTCCGGCGGCTTCGCCTTGATCGGTAGGATCAGTTGCGGTACCTGGCTTGCCTGCAACAGTCTCTAACGGTGCCTTGGTATCGGTACCAGGCTGCTTGCCAGGAGCGGTCGCTCGTGAGGCATGTGGATCAAGAGCTTTATCGCCATGCGCGAATGGTGTGTCCCCACCAAGGTCTTGGACTTCGCCTTCTGGCTTTTCCAAAGGGTCTTTGTGTGCTGAAGAAAGACTTCCCTTGAGGATCTCGGCAGCGGCTTCTAATAGTGCGTTCTTCATGTAGAATCTCCTTGTTGTGTCGCGTGAATGTTATTTATAAAACTACAGTTTTTGCATGAACTCTGAAAACAAGCGCACGGCAATTTCGTTGATTCGACGGCTGGGTGCAGCAATAATGGCTTTCTTTGCAATCTCCATATCCTGCTCCACATAACGTCCTTCCACGAATACCCACTCTTTCCCTTCCATGATGCCTCTCACAAAGGCATCGGGGGCTGAGGGGTCTGCCACAATATCGGCCGCTGTAGCCAATGTGAAATCGTCCTGCACGAGGTATACGCCATCGGGACTCTGGACCACGCTGCCCAAGCCACGAGTGGAGACCCCGATCTTGGCTTCTTCATCCAAGAGGGATTGAACGATCTTCCCATACGGCGTATCCAAAATCTTGGCTTTGCCGTAAAAATCATGTCCGTCTGCATGAAGTTCTTTTATCATGTGACTGGTACGTTCGAGGTTGATGGTTGGTGAGTCAGGGTGACCCAATTCTCCAAACGCACGATTCTCCTGAATGTAGGCTTTGTGATAACGTAAGGTTTCTCTGTTCAAGGACTCAAAGCAATAGCGTCGTCGGTTCTTGTTGGTTTGCTCGGACTGCATGAAAATACCTTCAATGAAGTAGGATTTCTTGCCCGACTTTTCATCAGATTCCTTGAGCACGGTGACCTCTTGGGTCATTTCTTTTATGAGCTTCATGTTACAACCCCTGCGTTTCGACGTTATAGGTCGCTTGTTTGCTGAGTGTGAGGAACGCGCTCCCTCCACCAGTGATGGCGACTGTGATGGTGCCGGTCGACGTATTGGCAATGTTTACTTCATCTCGCTGCCATTCACCTGTTTCGTACAGAGTGGCCACGACAAGGGCACCACGAGTAATGACTACTGTGCCTGTGACTGGAAGCACGGACCATTGCAACGAGGTGATGGTGACAGAGGACACGTTCTCTGTTCCGACATTAGCACTGAATGCAGACAGAGCCAGCGACCCGGTAGTATCAATACCCGTCAACCGAAGGGTCGAAGGTCCGCGAAGTTTGTTATTGATTTCGTATGGCATGGTTTACTCCTCGTGAATTCCGTAAGCTTTACGTTTTCTCATCGACTGTTTGCGCTTGCGTAGCGTTTGCTGCATGTGTGCCTTGCGCTTTCTGGCAGCACGTTTTTGAACGATCCTCATACGAATGCGCTTGGCGGCCGGGATTCGAGTAATCTTCCCATGTCTCAGGGTGAATCCCTTTACCGCGGACTTGCGGACCATGCGCTGCACTTTGCCTTGTCGAATGCGTCTTCGAATGAGGATTGTGCGGCCCTGCCTCATACGGTTTCCTTCAGCGAACATGGACTCAGCCAGCACTTTCCGCAAGACTGAAAGTTTCTTCTCCACGATCTGACTCAGAGCCGCCCGAATCACGTCACCCGCATCGATGAGTTTTCTCTCAGCGATGAGCGTCACCGCGTTCATTACTTCACATTTTTCCAAGAAAAATCAAGCATACGATTGAATTTTCCTTTTGAATGCTCAAGTGAGTCTGCAAACTTCTTACGATTATCAGGATGTAAGGCACCATGCACCGTGAGTAAGGCATTGGCTGTTGTGGGGTCTATCCTCGTTTGGGACCCGTCTTTATGATACAAAGGCTTACTCGTCTTGAAGTCTCGCACTTTTTGCAAATGGCTGATCACATCTTCCTGAATAATCTCTTCTCTGAGATCATCAACTCCAACACTAAATTTTTTCTTCATACGAGCGTCAGTTTTAGCCGCCTTAACAAAATGGCCATGGGCTTTCATACGAGAGGATAGCTGATCTTTGGAACTATGACTACCTAGCCCCAATGCCGCCAACTCCTCATATCCTTTGTTTGTTCTATCCGCATGGGCTTGCCGCATAGTTTTTAGTGAGAGTTCATTCAACTCCTCTGCTTTTGCCAATTTCTTGGTCGCTTGCGCGATGCCAGCAAAACGGTGACTGGCTTTGTTTCGCAACCGTTGCCTTTCTTTTGCATCACCTTCTCTGGTTATTGGTGTTCCTTGAAGCCACCCTATTGCCTGTCCTTTTCCATATAAATCAGATGATGCCTTCCCCACATACCCACCTAAAGTCTCTTTGCTGATTTCATTCAACTCCTCTGCTTCTGCAATTTCTTGAGTGTCCCCAGACCGCGAATTGTGTATAATATCAATATGGGGTACCTTATAATGAAAGTCAGACTTGCCGCTTAGTGATTTGCGGTGCACAATCACATGATCGGCCCCAAGTTTTGTGATCTTGCCGCGCTTGGGTACGTTCGCCGAAGGGGGTAGATACGAAACCGTGTCCCCGATTTGGTGTAACGGGGCTTCTTCCTGGATGACTTCTTCCTTCAATGCCACAGGAGTAATCACCGCTTCATCGGGTGCCACGCCACCATACGGTATGCTGAAATACTGACCAAGCTTCTCGTTGTAATATAGTGCCACCATGACATTATTTGGAAATTGTCGAATGGTCTTGCGTTGGAGAATCAGAATGTTCGGAGGCATGGAGTGTGCCGACACCCCCACATGCTCTGATATCTCTGTGCGGAGGTCAGTAAATTCTTTCAAAGGTCGTCGCTCCTTCTTGACCATCTGTGCGGCATCCAGTTCTCGTTTGACTTTGGCAGAACGGGCTGCAACCGCCAGTTCTTGTGCAGCCTTCATGGATCGTTGGCGAACGGCTTCGTCGGAGAACTCTTCAGGATGCTTCATTAAACTCCTGGTTCGCCTGCATTGGCTGCGGCATAAAATCGCGTGTGGTCAAATCGTGGATTCTGGGTCTTGAAAATTCCTGCGTGATGTGCCGCGAGTTCCTTGCGTTTGGCGGCATCAGGATGCGCCTTAATGACATCAGCGACTTGCTGGAAATGCTTCCTGGTAGGTGTCTCGTCCAACTGTTCAGCTTCTTCCCTCATGGCAGATTTACCCATGCGAAACGGCACCTTGATCTTCTGAGACTTGGATGCGCTGTAGGATTTGTGCGCGGCAATCTGCTTCACTTTACCCCCGCGTTTCTTAAAATCCTCGACAGACTCATGCTCTTCTTGGACAATTTCTTCTGCTAAAGCATCAGCACTCGGTGCAAAGAGCGTCTGAGCAATCGATTGCTTGTGTGTTTGGAGAGCGTCACTGACCCGGGCCCCCAACAAATCGTTGACAAGCACAGAGGCTTCTCCGTGTTGGTCATTGGCAACCATTGTAATCATATCCCCGATGGCTGAAAAATCTTCGGCCATGCCGGCTCTTTGTTTCTTTTCTTGGGCTGCCTTATCAAGAAATTGTTTCGCAGAATTGGATCGGATATTCGCTGCAAGGGCCCTGGATTCTTGGGGTGTTCGCATAATAGTAGTCTCCTTGTGTACCGTTGTTATCGATATTTATGTAATCAGTTACCTGCGTTTACCCAAGAAACTCTTTTCTACGGAACGGTCGAGTCCTGGGGTGTTTGACCCTTGGGGTTGTTCTCCAGTGTCCTGGGTATTATCTTCTGGTGGTGGGGAATCCGTGCCTCCTGGCTGTCCTGGCATTCCACCCGGTGCACCTCCTGGCATTCCTCCTGGTGGTTCCATACCAGGTGGAGGAGGTAGAGGCAATTCACCTCGTTGAGTCTCCTCGTCGATTTCGTCTGCGATCTGTTCGATCTCCTCATCGCTCTGGTGCAAGACATGACGCTTGACCCAGGTGTTCGAATAGTAAATACCAATGAACGGCTGCACTTGAGCGAGCAATGTCACGCGCTCACGAGTCAATTCAGCATCGCGCATTTCAGAAAAGTTGTTATCACTCTTGAAGTCGTAGGAAATATCTTCTCTGAAAGTTTCCCATTCATCTAACGAGCACACCCCAGTCAGCACCATATGCTGTTTGAGAGCTTCATCGAAGAGTCGGGCAAACTTGTTTCGCAACCGATGAATGAACTTATTGAACTTGACTTCATCACGAGTGATTTCCGCGACTCGGCCGAGTCCGATCATGCCTCCGCCAGCCTGTTGTGAATCCAAGCGACCAATAGGCACGTTCAGTGACTTATAGAGCTTCTTCTGGAAGTATTCAACGTCTTCCATGTGACCTAGGTTTTCACCACCAGGCAGTGTCGTGATTTCTGTGCCTTTGCTGCCTTCGCGTCGGGGCAACCAGAAATCTTCTAACATGGACATATGCTTGCGTTCGTCGCGCAACTCTCCTGTGTTGGCATCATAGACCAGCTTGTTGCGGTACTTCGTCATAATGTCTTTGAGGTACTGTTCAGCTTTGAGTTTCGGGAGTGTGCCGACATCGATGTAGAATATACGGCGTTCTGGTGCGCGGGACAAGCGGTAAATAACAATCGCATCTTCGATCATACGCAATTGGTTCAAAGGCTTGATCGCTTTGTGCAACCAACCAATGACCATCGTAGACTTGGCATCCAAGAGTCCCGAAGGCACGAATACAATAGCATCCGTAGCGATACGGGTTCCCTGATTCACGGACGCCGTATAGGATTGCGCGGTGAGACCGCGGTCATTGAACACGTAGTATTCTGAAATTGCCTTAATGAATTCTACGCCCGTCTTGGGGTCACGGTCCTTGAGGATTTCTCGGACCTTGCGAATCTTGCGAGGATCAATATAGCGGAGTTCGAGGACGCCCTCTTTAGGGTTGGCTTTATCAATGACTACCTGGAAATACAACCGACCATCGACATACCAACGCTTGAACAAGTCCTCACCGAGGTCTTGGAACGACAGCATAGACTTGATCTTATCAAAACCTTGTTCGATTTTCTTCTTGATGGAAGCGGGAACATCGAGCTTGTCGAGATTGATGGTGACCGTTTCCCCATCATCGTCCTGGGTGACGGACTCGGTGATGATTTCTTCAATCGCTTCAGAGCACTCAGGGTGCAAGGACATTTCACGATAGCGGGTGATAAGCTCTAGTTCGTTGCGAACAGAACCTTCCAGGTCCACATACGTACCGTAATAGGCACCCTGGGTAATCGTAACGGCGCCATCGTCAATCTTCTCTTGCGGAATGACAAGGGTTTGTTTGTCGGGGTTCTCGATTTTGGTAACGTCTGATGTTTTGCCGAGGGAATAGCCGAAGAGGGACCAAGCCATTATGTTACCACCTTCGTTGTATGTTGGTTGTCATAATAAAGTCACAAGGGAATGAAACGGGGGCGCCGAAGCGCCCCAATCTCCATTAGGCGATAACAGTGTTGTCTTTTGCGGTTGAGGTAAAATACTGGTATGCTAGGGTCACAGAGAATTCTTCGATGGTGTCGTTGGAACCCCAGTCTACGTCAATCTGGCTGACATCGACAGGGAAAATACCTTCAAACGTGTATTGCTTCAACACCTCGCCCGTCTTGCTGTACTGCTTGACAAAGGCTTGTGTCGAATAACCGAGCGAGTTGCCTGCCCACGCATCACGGACGTTGGTGACATGACGGTTCATGCCATTCATCCACTTTTCAAAGGCATTGCGGACCGAGAAGTCTTCGTCGTTCAAAATAGAAAGAGTCCATTCGGGGAAGGTACGGTTTCCTGCAAGCTTGGTTTCGCGGCCGAAGTAGAACACCGGTACGTGACCGATGGTCGAACCTGGCATGGAAGCCGTCTTACACATGAAGGTCAACTTTCGTGAGGCATTCCCTGGATTGATAAAGGTTGGGAATACCATCTGCACTTCAAACAGGTTAGGACGAGCACCGTCCCCCTGCATTTGTGAGCGAAACTCGTAGACGTTGAACGGCATATTAGACTCCTTCGTTACTTCTATTTAGATTAGAACTTTCCGACGATTTCATCGAAGCTGACACCCGTTCGCACAGCCACAAAATTCAACTGGATATAGTTGATGCTTCGTGCAGGCTTGACGTAAATATCACCCACAAAGCGGTTGCTATCAATCACTTCTGGTGTGTTGTTGGTTTCATCGGCGACCACACGGTAATCGAAGATGCCTCGGCGTCCCTGCACGTCACGAAGGAATGGATTGACAAGCGCAAGGAATGCGGCCCGCGTGAATTCATCGTTGAATTCAAACAAACTAAACTTAGAGGCGCGAGCAATGGCTTTTTCCAACACAATGAACAGTCGGCGCACGTTGATTCGGTCGAATGCGCTTGGCTTGCTCAACAAGGTCTTGTCGCCATAGAGGACGGTACCATCACCAGGGAAGGTCGCCACTGGATTGACGCCGTTCTTGTATAAGGTGTCACGGTCTGTCTTGGATGGGTTCCAAGCCAACTTCACAACATTCTTGATCTGACCACGGTCAAATCCTGCTGGCGAGAACCATGGGTCACGAGTCGTATCAGTGCGAACACAAAGTCCTGCGATATCGCCGTTCAATGGGAGATAGCGGTAAGTATCCGCGTACTTGTCGTACTGGTACTTCCAATTGGAATCCATAAACGCATAGCTGGATGAGGGGAGTGTGTTGCGATAGGTGACAACAGTATCCGCTTCCAATCCCACATTGTTGACGCATGAAGCGCGTGATGGACTGACGAAGGCTACGCAATCTCTGCGGGTTTCTGCCAAACTGTTGATGATATAGGTGCTGACTGTCGCATCAGCTTCTCCAGCAATCAGGAGGCTGACATCGACCACATCGCCGTTGATGTACAAATCCCATCCACGGAGGAAGTCGCCTGAGGTGACGGATTGATCGCTACCACCCGCGAGACTCAAACGCTGGGCCACAGTGACATCAGTGTAGGTCGTACCGGTGACTGTGGAACCCCAGTTGGTACCGAGAGGATCATGGTCCCCGAAGTAGACCCACTTGGATTGACCAAAGAGCACGACTGGGTAGTAAATGCTCGATCCATCGTTCGACTTAGCATCGATACCCTTGGAGAGGAATGGATACTTTTCAAGGACGGTTCCTGGTGTCAATGTAATTCCACCATTCTCATCGAGGACGATGATATGGAGTTCATCGTTGGCACCACTCTTGCCTGCGGCATAGGATGACGTACCTGGGGCAGAATCGAACTGATCGGCATATTCCCACTTGCGAAGGATCATGCCTGGTCCAGTAACGGCTACGGTCAATGCACTTGCTAGAATGATTGCCGTTGCGTTGGCTGAGGCAACCTGAAGGTAAGGGTTTGTAGCAATCTTGACATAATCACCAGGACGAACGTATGGTGCGGTGTTGCCTGTGGTGTTGACCGTCAATGCCCCGACGAGGGTGGAGTTTGCGGTGGCACTAGCTTGCAAGGTCGCATTGCTTGAGAACACATTGGCACTTCCGCAGACAGCCACCTTCAGGTTGTTGCCAAGGGCGCCTGGGTAGCGAGCGGCAAAGGAACCAAAGTCCCCCTGTCCTGTGTAATAGTTGAGTTCGTAGACATCTTCGTTCTTGATGAGCAAGGGTGCCGCGGGTGCAGTGTTTGCCACAGCATTCTTTGATGCACTGTTGGCGGCACGAGTGTTGCGAAGCTGGTTGCCATAGGCGAGGAAGTTCGCGGCCGAGAAAAACGAGGTAAAGGTGTTAGAATCTGGCTTGCCAAAACGATCTGCCAGCTTGACTTCAGTATCCACTAAGAAGCGTGTTTCGACTGGGCCCCAAGTGAACTGACCAACGTGCGCTCCGGCACTGGTCGAAACAGTAGGCACAACCGTTGTCAAATCGACTTCGGTGACATTTACCCCAGCGGACAGTTGGAATGACATAGTAGGCTCCTTACATGGATGTGGGTACGGTTACGAGTTCAAAGGGATTGAATCTATATTCGTGGAAGTATTTATGTTTTTGCCGATTTCTAGAGCCCGTTGAGACTTTTGGCATATTTTGTCATGAAATTCATCATCTCCTGGGGGTCCATGCCTCGTGAGGTGACCCACAAGTCACCGTCCTCGACCGTAAAGGGGTCTTCGAGCCCCGTATCTATTATACCGAAGGGTACCAGATCATCGTCCACCATTGCCGTTTGTTCAGTTTCGAGGGCTTTGGCAATATCCAGGCTTGACCCCTGAGCTTCGCGGAAGTATTTCTGGGTGACCAGCCACGCGAACATGACCAGACACATGGCTAAATCGTCATGCTTCCCTTCTTCAGCCTTGTAGGTCTGTAATTGTTGTGTGAATGTGCTGAGTTCAGAGATCGTTTCAAAGTCGTGAATCAGGAGTTTGTTCTGTTCCAGCAAGGTCTTGAGGTTCAAACACCCGATGCGCTTGACCGATTCGGTCATGCGAAGTCCTAGACGCACACCCTTTTTGTATCCCCCGGCGACCTTCGCCCCTGTTTTCTGTGAAGACTCCAATTTGAAAATGTTCTCGTATTCCAAGTCGTAATGCAACATGTCCACGATCTGTTGCCCGTTGTCGTTGATTTCAATGAGGACGAATGCGCGATTATATTTGACCGCGGCATTGAAGATCATGTTTGGGAACACCATCGGTGCAATAGACGCATTGTGGTACTCAGCAACACCACGGTACGGTATCTGAGAAATGTCGATCACCCAGAAGGCACTGGCATCCTGGTCCAATCCTCGTGCAGGATCGACACAAATGACATAGGCATGACCCTCTTGTGGGTGTTCGAAGACGTTCCATCCCCCATCACTAATGATCGGGTTCTGCTTATTGAGCACCATCAGCGCGAGGGTCGCTCCAGAAATAAGAGTATCAGATGAACCAAGGAATTCACAGAGCACTTCCTGTCGGAACTTCTGTTCTCCCAGGGTGCGTCGTTGTTCTTCAAACCATGCCAAATCGCGGTCGGGTACTTTATTCCAGGCGTATTCCACAGGTATAAAATCGTTCTTGCCACTCTTTGCATCAGCCCAGAACTGACAATAGTGATTCAGACCCTTCGGGGTACTGGCCATCAGGATTTTGGTTTCTTTACCAGAGGACAAGGTAGGGAAGGTAGACGTGAAGAATTCTTCCGCAATGTTGTTAGGGACGTGGGCAAACTCGTCCATGAAGACCATTGAGAGTGAGTATCCTCGAATCGCACTCGAACTGGTCGCGGCCGCGAGAATACGTGACCCGTTTTCTAGTGTGATGGATCGCTTGTTCCATTCCACAATGCCTTGCTGCATATAGGAAGGAATGTTTTCATACATGAGTTGGATACGATTGAGAATTTCTTGTGCCATCGGGGCCTTGTTGGCAAGGATCGCGCACACCTTATGGCTTTGGAAAAGAATATACCAGATAAAAAATGCTGCCGTCGTCGTCGTCTTCCCCATCTGACGCGGCAGCTTGACAATGACTTTACGCTCTGTGAAGTAAGTTTCGATGATCTCTTCCTGAAAATCATACATCTCAAACGTGATGATACCACGGTCGACGTGGACGATCTTGCAGTAGGTTTTGATAAAGTAGACGGGATCAATGGCGCACCGACTCCATTCGTCTACCTGTCCCTGGGAGAATTGTTCCTTGACCCCCACCCGCTTGAGGTTCGGATTCTTAAGATAAAACCTCTCCTTGACAGGCTTGATCTTGAAATTTTCTTTGGGTTTCTTTGCTTTCGGCGCCGCAACAGTCATATGAATCCTTATACGTTATCGGTGCTGATCGCCTTCGCTTCAATAATGCGTAGTTTCTTTTCATCCCGCTTGAGCTTGATCGCTTCCTGCAATTCCATTGTCGACCCGACAAACACCGCATTCTCAATGTTGACATTGCCGGACAGAGGTTCAGGGTCTATGATCGATAATTCTTGTTGGTGGACACTCAACAAATCTTGGTTGAGTTCTGCCATTGTCTTAAGCATGTTGGCGGCGACTTCATAGGCACGAGGCGTCTTGAGTTCGCGGGCAAGAGTCAGCAATTCGGTAATGGCTTGTGTACCCTGAGCAATCATGAGTCGTACATTGGTACGCGCGGCTGTTGCATCATCGGTGACCGTATTGTTGACGCTGGCAGACACATCAGGAACAAGGACCACCGTGTTGGCAGGCGTCTGAGGCAGATCGGGCATGTCAAGGTCAAGGATTTCAGATAAATTTGCCATAATAAAAAATCTCCTACACTAAGGTATTGGGAAACTCAGTAATGAAAGTTGTGTACCCGTAATCCGTATACTGATTCGCCGTGATCGGCTTCTGGTAAATACGAATTTCCACTTCTTTCTGATTGGCGACATCGGTACTCAGCACAGTCCAATTGGCTGCGGATTCCAACCCCCACACTTCATCGTTCGCACGAAGGACGCCACTCATGGCAGAAAGATAGAGGGTGTTGGTGTTGTTGGCTTGACTCCAGGTGAGAACTTTGCCTGTGATGCCCCGCGCTGGTGAGCGCACAGGTTCATTCTCTCTAAAGGCAATCGACCCACCATTCACGATAACTTTTTGAATCACTTTGTTATTGATATCGTCATAGATGTTGACATAGACACCTCCGGTTACCACGGCATTGGCGTTTGCGATATTGGCAGATACCCCAACAATAATGGCGCTATTGCTGGTCGGACCAAAAATCCAGCCTTTGAGTGTGAATTCAAAATCCCATGTAATCAATCGGGTGCCGTCGGCAAAGGCACCCTCATAGTCGATCTTCTCAGTGACACTTTTAAGTATGATCGGAATATCTTTGACGATACCAAGTTCCTGGGACACCGTGGCAGAAATCGTATAGTCGGGCAAGAAGAACGGAAGAATCTGTTCGACAATTTGTAATCCGTCTTCTATATTGCGAACGTAACAGGTCAGAGAGAAATCAAACTCATAGGGAATGCCCACATACCCCGATTGTGGACTCGCGGCATCTAAAGGATTAGTCACGCGATGGCGAATCGTAGACTGCTGTTTGCGTGATTGATCGTAGCGAAATCCCATCATTTCAAATGACATGCGCGGGAGTGTGGTCGCAATGGACTTGGTAAGGGTCGGGTCGCTATAGAGTCGCGTGACAAACTTCTCTTTGGGTGCGTAGGAAATCGGGCACTTCTGTCGTTCCTTCTGAGTACGATCTGCCGTTTCACGTACAATGAAGATGTCATTGAAGAGTGAACCAAAAAGTGAAACATATTTTCTTATGGTCTGGTGGTAGAACGGGTTATGTCCAAGCATTATGGATTTCCAAACGGATTGGTTTCATCGAAATCTAACAGCGCATTCGATTCTGTTTCGATGATCTTGTTGTCTACTTGATCTTCATATTGGGTATCCAGTGGCGTATTCGTATCCAGGCTCGCCATGACCCAGGTGGCGCCAGAATTCGCGCCCGTGACATTGGCGGTATTCGAGAACAATCCGTTGACCAAGGCAATACTCAACGTGCTGTTACCAGAATCCCACGTATGCGCGGTTCCAAAGGCATTCGCAAAGGCAAGATTGGCCCCCTGGTAGACCAATTCGTTGTTTGCCACATCGAAGGTACCGGTACCTCCCGCGGTCAAGACCAAATTGGTGAGTTGATAGGATTCGAATATCTGATCGTCCACTTCGTCGGTTCCTGTCTGAATGATTTCGTTGGAGAAGACAAATTGTTTCATGCGTAACGCATAGACATACACATTACCGCCACGTCCACGACCCAAGGTATAGAACATCGCCTGGTTGTTTTCGTGTTCGACAAAGGTGATTTCCATGAAATTCTGTACGAGAGGAACATAGATCAGATCCCCTTCGCGTGGTCGTGTCAATTCAGGAATGGTAAACTGGAAACGTCGGCGGCTCACCAACATGGTCATTTCATCGCGGATTTCGAGTCCAAACTTACTAATGAGATCGCCTTCCCCTTCCATCCCACTCACGTTCTCAAGATACATTTCAATGAGGTAGGCACGATCAAACATCTTGAGTTGTTCTTCACCCATCAAACGATCAATCTGGTCACGCGATTCGCGCGGCAGATAATAGACATCCATGCCATGAATTTTATTGGCTTCGATCACCAAGTCTTCGACCAAGAGTTGTTCGCTGGTGATCTGTTCTGGAAAGAAGTTAAAAAACTGATTCGTGGGCATCGTGGTCCTTATACTCCGAAGGAGCTACCGCAGCCGCAAGTTTTTACAGCCTGTGGATTTTTAATTTGGAATCCTGCTCCCATAAGACTATCTGAATAATCTACTACCGAGTCTGCAATCAAGGGCATGGATTGGGGGTCAATAATGACCTGGATGCCATCTTTTTCGATTATGGTATCATCCTCAGCGACATTAGGTTCCAGGGCCATAGCATACGAGTACCCACTGCACCCGCCACCTTTTACGAAAATCCTCAATCCCTTTGCTTCTTTATCATCGTCAAGCAAACAGTGTATTTTTTTGGATGCAAATTCTGTTATTGTTATCATAAATTTCAATGTAGTAAGAGGTAGGTGCCAATAACATCCTTGCGTGTGGCACTATCATCGCCGTGTCCTGACCACACAAGCACATTCCAATGAGGAGTCGTACCGACAGGCTTCTTCATCATTTCGTCATAGGTGATAATGGTACTGACATCGGCAATGGCATACTTGTGCGCCATACGGTGTCTGAATTCATCGAGTGCCGCGGCATCTCTAAACTGCATACGACCGTGGACATCCTTGATGAGTGTGTTTCCCTTGCGAGCGATCAAATCCCAAAATAATTCTTTTGGAACTACACGGCTATGTTTCGTCTTGGCAAAATCGACCAACTTTTCTTGAGAAGGCTGCGCTCCTCCGCTGAAGTTAAACAAGAAGTTGGTGGGTTTGTTCGAGGCTTGGGCGACCGCGGCAATCTTGGTATACGCATAGAATTCAACGGCCGGGAATCGTCGGGCCACATCAAACGCGACTTCCATGTATTCAGGGCTGAAGAAGTCTCCTGCATCGTGCCAACGGAGGACCACCTTGGTGCCCTTCTTGGCATACTTACGTTCAGCGTCCGTGAGTTCGCTACTCAGCATGTGCTTGAATCCATCTGGATCATTCAGCAAGAAGTTGAGGACTCTGGTGGTGCCTAAACTTGAGGCAGGGTATTGAATGTACCCGCCCTTCATGGCATAACAGAACGTCTTGCAGACCCCGGCACCTGGACAGGTATCCACAATGACGAATTCTCCTGTCTTTTCGTCTACCGCGAGTCCTTTGAGGGCAGGAAGTCCGACATTAAAGAAGATGCTACTTGTTCCATCGGAATGCTGCATCTTCTCGTTCTGCTTGGTGATACGCTTTGGACGCTCTGTGACCGAGGCGCGTAACTTCTCAAGGTCGTACTCTTGACCGTGCTCACCTTTGATTTCGATATTGCTACCGTGAATATACGGCTTGGCATACTTTTCGAGTTTGCCTTTGGTCTTATCCTTCACGCGACCCAAGTACCCCTGTAATTCATCATGCGGAAACGGGTGAGTCGTGGCGCCCAATGGGTTCCACATTTCCTGAAGAGAACTGGTTTTCAGGAACGTGTCAAGACTGATAACGGACAAGTTGTTTTTCTTCTTGCCAGGAACACCTTCTGAAATGAAATGTCGGAATTGTCTGAGTGCCATAGTTACCCCACAAGGAAGTCGGATTGGAGAGTGTTTTGAGTTAGGAAGTCTGCCTTCATTTCCTTCAGTTCTCGTTCTGCTTCATCGTAAATGATCTGACCATTCAACGTGATTCCCCCAGGCATCTGGATACCTGAGAACTTCTTCATGTTATTGCCCCACTGACGCTTTATCAATACAGTTGCTAAATCTTTTAACACACGGTCGCCCCACACATCCGCATTGCCAGGAATGTACGCGGTCGCCGCAGTTTCCGTAGTCGAGAAGGTCGTCGAGACATTCATTCTTGCATTAGAATCGACTGAGGTAACGCGAGTAGTAATCGATCCGTTCGCCGTGACAATGACGATTTCTTCACCCTTGCTTACGACCCGATCAAAAGTCGTACCCGTTCCGACTACCTGAGTGGTGTTGGCGGTGACGTTCATGGTGCCTTCAAAATTGATAACATCAGGATTGATCTTCCCGTAGCATTCAAGAATGATGTAGGTGCCTGGTGCCACGTCTTGATTCCAGTCTGTATCAAGAAAGAGTCGATTTTTGTGTCGGTGGAATCGCATTTGCGGGGTACCTGAAAATAGGAGACTCATGGTTCGCAAGTGCTGCATGGTGATTTCGTAGCTGACATAGGAAACGCTGGTGAAATCATAGAGATCATGCAATCGAAGTTGGTAGCGAAGGTCAAACATGTTGACCGAGGACGAGGCCCCATTATAGTCCATGACCCCAGTAACTCCAATGATCTTTTCAGGGATCAGGATATAGCGACGAGCATGATCCTCTTCGGTCATCAAGTGCTTGAGATACAGTTTCTCCGTTCCGTCATAGTGGTAGTCATACCAGAATTCCAGGGCTTCATCCACACGGTCATCGCACTGGTCGTCATCGACATTGATTTCAATGACGGGGTGACCCAGTCGGCGCTTACAATAATCGATGAATTGGTGACGAGTAATAGGATTAGACATAAGGTTCTCCTGTATCGACTATTTATATATGCTACCAGCAAGTGATGACAACAAGCCCGCTACCCCCATCTCCACCGCGGCCGCCGGTAGTTCCACCTCCGCCACCTCCACCACCCGAACCTGGCCCCCCAGTACCTCCACCGCCCCCAGCGGTCGCATCGGAGGATGAACCTCCAAGCCCACCGTAGGAAAAGAATGGGTGCCGCGCACTAACTCCATTAAATCCACCCGACCCGGCAATGCCTGAAATGGGAGCTTGAACGGGAGCGAGTAAGGAGAGAATTGAGTCCGTCACTGCGGTATAACCACCACCGACCTGCGCGGTTCCTGTGATTCCTCCACCCCCCGTTCCTCCAGAACACAGAACGCCTGTGGTCGCAAATGTTGCATTGGCCCCTGGTCCGGTAACCGTGCCCCCAATAAATCCCACTCCCCCTACAATAAAATTATACACCCCAAGTGTAGCGAGAGGCATGGCCGCAATCGTCGCCACGGTTCCTGCTGTTCCTACTGCTCCTGCGGTCGAGACGGTCCCTGTACCCCCTCCCGTCGCAGCCGCCGCCCCAGATACCGCGAGGACGTTGAGCACGGTAGTATTCACTGG
>Ga0315285_10002812_pt1 | contig 18208 bp, 13 predicted proteins | sample YL17G09_36_MG_FD_203698 | JGI IMG/M metagenome (GOLD analysis project Ga0315285, IMG submission 203698) | Sediment microbial communities from Yellowstone Lake, YNP, Wyoming, USA - YL17G09_36 | ecosystem: Environmental > Aquatic > Freshwater > Lake > Sediment | place: USA: Wyoming | collected... | reverse complement strand
TGAACGGCGGCACGAACTGGGGTGGCCAGACGAGCGGCGTGAGTTTAAATCTGGAAGATGTCGATTTTATCGATGCTAATAATGGCTGGGTGGTAGGCGAAGACGGAACGATCGTTGCCACCACTAATGGAGGCACCAACTGGTCACCTCAGACGAGCCCTGTCGCCCAATATTTATATGACGTGGATTTTGTCAGTAGCACAGTTGGCTGGGCGGTCGGCCATAGCGGATCGATTATCAAAACTACCAATGGCGGCAGCAACTGGACAGCACAGACCAGCGGAGTTTCAGTAACCCTTAATGATATTTCTTGTCTGGACACAAACACCTGTTGGGTATTTGGTCATGACGGGACCATTTTGTACACAAGCAACGGCGGCAGTAACTGGACATCACAATCGTACAATACTACAAACGCGCTACGGGGAGGCCATGCCGTAGATTCTCTGAGCGTATGGGCAGTGGGAGACAACGGCTTTGTACTGAAAGGCGGCCTTGAGACCGAATCTTCATCGGATCAGCCCACTAATGCCGGCAGCAATGTAACCTTCACGGCCACAGCCACTGACCCCAATGTTGAACAGTGGTACTTGGCCATATGCAAAGATAATGCGGTGACCCCGGGTGACGATGCCGCCCCCACGTGCAATCAGGGGTGGGGAACGGCTGGGCTCATCGAGACGGACGATTCTGGAACAGCTTGGAATCCCCAAATCGCCTCCGACCCCTCGGGCAACATGATCGCGGTGTGGCATCAGGCTGACGGCTGGTACAACATTTATGCGAACCGTTACGTGGCGGGTAGCGGGTGGAGCGGTCGCGAACTTATCGAGGCAAGTGGTGCGGGGAATGCATTTAGTCCCCAGATCGCCTCCGACCCCTCGGGCAACATGATCGCGGTGTGGTACCAGTCCGACGGCACACGCAACAACGTCTATGCCAACCGCTATACCCCTTCGGGTGGGTGGGCTGGTCGAGAACTTATCGAAGCGGACGATGCTGGAGGTGCGCAAACTCCTCAAATCGCCTCCGATTCCTCCGGCAACATGGTGGCGGTGTGGTACCAGTCTGATGGGACGCGCGACAACATCTGGGCCAACCGCTACACGGCGGGAATCGGCTGGGGGGCAGCCCAACTTATCGAGACGAACAGCTCCGTGGATGCGCAAAAGCCCCAAATCGCCTCCGATTCCTCCGGCAATATGATGGCGGTTTGGGAACAGTCGGACGGCGTGCTAAGGCATATCTGGGCCAATCGTTACACCTACGGGGTGGGCTGGGGCACGGCTGGGCTTATCGAGGATATCACTTGGGACGCAGAGGCTCCCCAGATCGCCTCCGACCCCTCGGGCAACATGATCGCGGTGTGGGTGCAGTACGACAGCATACAGTACAACATTTATGCGAATCGCTACGTGGTCGGCAGCGGGTGGGGAACGGCTGGGCCTATAGAGGTGGATGACGCGGGGGTCGCCCAAAAGCCCCAAATCGCCTCCGATTCCTCCGGCAACATGGTGGCGGTGTGGCAGCAGTCCGATGGCACGCATTTTAACATCTACACTAACCGCTACACCCCCTCGGGCGGATGGGCGGGCCGAGTGCTCATTGAGACAGGTGACACGGATGCCTATATTCCCCGAGTCTCTGTGGATCCCTCCGGCAACGCCATCGCGGTGTGGTACCAGCCCAGTGGCGGATATGACAGCATTTGGGCCAACCGCTACACGGTGGGTGGTGTGTGGGGAGCCGCCGGACTCATCGAGACGGACAACGCAGGGGCTGCAAGTTTACCCCAAATCGCCTCCGACCCCGCAGGCAACATGGCCGCGGTGTGGTACCAGACCGACGGCATACGGAACAACATCTGGGCTAATCGGTATTCGGCGGGGTCGTGGGCGGTAAGCACCTCCTCGGTGGCGAGCGGCGCTGAGCAATCCGTTACTTATACCACTTCTGCTGGCAATGCTGAGAATAATGTTTGGTACGCTTTTGCGTGTGACAAAGCGCCCACCGGCGCCTATTCCGCCTCTAGCCAAGGCTCAGGCGACAGTGGATCGCCCTTTGCTGTAAATCATCGACCGGCTATCGGCACCGTAGCCATTGGCCCTACGTGCGGATCATCTGTATCGATTGATCCGGGAAATAGCCGGAGCGCGAAGATTATTACACCCATCGGATCGGTCAATGAAATGGGTCAAGCCATAGCTATTCAGACCGACGGTAAAGCGGTTCTTGGTGGGTATAGCAACAATGGCACAAATGATGATTTTGCCATTGCGCGTTATCACGCCGACGGCACTCTTGATACGACATTCGACACCGATGGAAAGAAAACGATTTCTTTAGGAAGCGGCAATGACCGGATCAATTCAGTCGTTATTCAATCCGATGGTAAGATTTTGGCAGCCGGATACGGCATGGGTGGTCTTAATTACGAATTTGCTTTAGCGCGCTTCAATACCGACGGCTCGCCCGACACCACGTTTGATACCGATGGACAAGTGATGACTGACATTGCTTCCGGCGGAGATTACGCATCCGGGGTGGTTATTCAGAGTGATGGCAAAATTATCGCTGCAGGCTATAGCGACAATGCGGGTAATTTGTATGATTTTACGGTTGTTCGCTATAACAGCGATGGCTCACTCGATACGTCGTTTGATACTGATGGGAAAATTATGATTCCCATTGGAACCTCCAATGATTTCGCGCGTGGAATGGCCCTTCAAAGCGATGGCAAAATCGTCATTGTCGGGGATAGTAGTAATGGGACCGATTATGATATAGCTCTCACTCGCCTGAATGTCGACGGCTCGCTCGATTCTTCTTTCGGGACCAGCGGAAAATTGACGTTTTCATTTGGCATATCTGATGAAAATGGTTTTGATGTTTTACTTCAATCCGATGGCAAGATCGTTGTTGCTGGCTCTGCCTTCATTGGCTCGACGGATGATTTAGCCTTGGCACGCTTGAATAGCAATGGTTCTTTCGATACCAGTTTCAGCGGTGACGGCAAGGTCACAACGGACATTGGCACTAACTCTTACGATATCGGTTATTCGGCTGTACTTGAGAGCGGGGGAAAGATTGTATTCGCTGGAGCCAGCGCCAACCAATTCACAATTGTAAGATATCTTTCCGATGGCACGCTCGACACTTCTTTTGATACGGATGGTAAGGTGACGACAACGATTGGCATCGATGACAGTGCCTCGGGCGTCGCCCTTCAAACCGATGGGAAAATTGTAGCCGCGGGAAGAACGAGCGCGGGTTCAAATTACGACTTCGCCCTCGTCCGCTACAAAACCGACGGTTCCCTCGACGACCTTACTGGCTACGCCTGCGTGCAAACGGGCGTCACGGATTCTGATACCTCAAACACGGTGGATGTGCACGTGTGCTCCACCAACAGCTTCACGGGGTCCGCCTGTTCCGCCACGACCTACTGCTTTATCACGGGCGTGAAAACGGGCCAGAGCGCCCAGTGCGTGGCGAACGGACGGGTCCCGATTCCCACGGCGCACAATGCCAGCGTTCCCGTGTACGTGTTCCTGAAGGACAGCCACGGCCTCGTGGACGCGGGGACAAGCAACACTCAAACCTATTCAGTCACTAACACACCCCCATACATCAGTTCCTCCAACGACTACATGGTGAACGACATCATCCTGACACCGAAAGATTCGACGGTTAAAGCGTATTTGGCAACCATTAAAGATGACAACGGAGACACGGAACTCACAGGAACCACCGCGGTGCTTTATGATAAATTTGATGTAGCTACTAATCCATCGGGCATTACACTTTCATCAGGTACTTGTACATCAGACGATTTGAATTGTTATCCGGGTATATCGTGCTCACCCGATGCGACCGACAACGACAACAGCCTGGTCTACACCTGCAATCCAGCCATCTGGTTCAACGCTAACGCGTCTGACAATTGGAGGTTGCACGCCAACCCCACGGATGGAACCAACAGCCCGACAACGCTCACGGATTCCAATATGATCCAGGTCGAAGATCTTCAGGCCATCAATATTCCACAAACAGAGATCGCCTATGGAGCGCTTGCCCTAGGGCAGATTTCGTCAGGCATGCCTATTACGATTGAAAACGCGGGCAACCAGACCATTGATGTGTTGGTCCAGGGCACGGCGATGACGGGTCCGGGGAGCCCTATCGTCCCCGCTCAGCAACATTGGCATAACACAATCGAAAATTTCACCTATGCCTCTGGCAATGTATTGGTCGTTGATGCCTCTGGAGCAACAACTAAAGCGGGAGGCTGTGCGGACCGCGATATCGCCGTGCGCAATGATCATGCATCGGGCTCCTGGTCCGATGAGACTATGTACTGGAAGCTTCAGATCCCGAGTATCCAGACGGCAGGTTCCTACACAGGTACCAATACGTTCGTGGCTGCAAACCAAAATCAGTGTTCTGATGGCGAGGTGGGGCAGGACGTCAAGGTTACAGTCACTTTTGATTCGGATAATTCCGCCAATGCTATGGCGTTTCAGTCGGATGAGAAAGTGGTACTGGCGGGATATTCAACGCCAATAACGCAGGATTTTTCAGTTGCCCGTCTGACAGGCGATTTTATTCCCGTTTTGGATACCACCTTCGGTACTGGCGGCAAAGTAACTACATCGGTGAGCTCAACAGGGGTTGACCAGGCTCGTTCGGTCGCCGTCCAGTCCGACGGCAAGATTGTGGCGGCAGGCTATGGCTTTGTGGGTTCTTACCAAGATTTTGTTTTAATTCGCTACAACACCGATGGTTCGCTTGATACCGATTTTGGGGGTGACGGAGTGGTCACCACGGCAATTGGTGATAGTTATGATTATGCGATGTCCGTGGAGATCCAGTCCGACGGTAAAATTTTGGCCGCCGGTTATTCATTCGACGGGTCATCGTATAACTTTGCGCTAGTCCGTTACAACTCCAATGGCGGTTTGGACTCAAGTTTTGGGGTTGGTGGGAAGGTCACGACAGACATTAATGCGGGTCATGATTATGCGTATGATGTGGCCGTTCAAAGTGATGGAAAGATCGTGATAGCGGGCTACGCCGCCATGACCACCAATGATTTTGCGGTCGTCCGCTATACGAGTAGTGGCGCGCTCGACACCACCTTTAGTGGCGATGGGATATTAACCACGCCGATCGGAAGCGCGAATGATATGGCCTACGTGGTAGCCATCCAGTCCAATGGCAAAATCGTGGTGGGAGGCATGAGTAATAACGGCACCAACGATGACTATACGGTCGTGCGCTACAATACTGATGGATCCCTGGATTCCACGTTCAGCTCAGATGGCATCGTGGTCACCGATCTGGCCTCTTCCGTCGATGTTCTGACAGCGCTTGCCCTCCAATCCGACGGTAAGATCGTGGTGGCGGGCGGTTCTGACAGCGGTACAACTGAGGATTTTGCCGTGGTCCGCTACAACACCGACGGAACGCTCGACACCTCGTTTAATACAGACGGAATTGCAACAGCCGCGATTGGGACCGGCCAAGACAGAGGAAAATCCGTGGTTGTTTTGCCCAATGGCAAGATCGTGGTTGGCGGCTATAGTTACAACGGGATCTATAATGATTTCGCCATGGTACGCTTCACCCCAGACGGCGTGGTGGATAACTAAAAACGGTTGGAACCTCTATCTGAATATTGCATACCGCAATAGTCTTATGTTAAGTTAACACACCAAACGAGTGATCGGTAACACAACCGCCATGCACTTCAAAAGCAACAACACCTACCACAAGCGGAATTTCGGCTCTATCGAATGTATTGTGGGCCCTATGTTTTGCGGCAAAACCACGGAGCTACTACGCAGAGTCAATTTATCGAGGATTGCCAAATTGAATGTCAGGCTTTATAAGCCGGCAATGGATAAGCGGTATTCGATTGACAAAGCGTGTACGCACGACAACGTTCAGGCCGATAGCCAGTTAGTCGACGATGCCGACGATGTCCAAAAAAGTCTGGAAAAGGAGCAGGATCGCATCCATGTAGTTGCGATCGATGAAATACAATTCATCCGGGGCAAGATTGTGGAGGTCTGTGCTCAGCTCAGGGATCAGGGGATTCGGGTGATTGCCGCGGGTTTGGACATGGATTTTCGTCGACAGCCTTTCGGGGAAATCGGCAATCTCATGGCCATCGCGGACGAGGTGATAAAGCTCAAGGCGGTCTGCCAGGACTGTGGCGAAAACGCGTCGTTTTCTAAAAGGCTCACCCAGAGCCAAGAGGTGGTGCAGGTCGGAGGAAAGGAGGAGTACGCGGCGGTGTGCGAGGCTTGTTATATCAAACCGAAAGAAGAATCCAATGGGTGACCCTCTCGGTGACCCGATTGGTGAATTTATTGTTCAAAGCCCCCATTAGGTCCCCAATTGGGTCACCAATCGGATCTCCTATTGGGTCTTCAGTTTGTTAAGCGCTTTAGTGTGCTCGCCAGATCTTTCACCAGTGGTGCCCTCAATTCAATTTCTTTCCCCGTGCTCGGCAGCTTGAATTTAAGATACGCCGCGTGCAAAAACTGGCGGCTTAGACCCGTCTTCTCCTTGAGCCGCTCATTCGTCTTGGGGTCGCCATAGCGGTCATCGCCCGCCACCGGGTGACCTATTGAGGCAAAATGGACTCTAATCTGATGGGTCCGCCCCGTCACTATCCGAACTTCGACCAACGTGAAGTCCCCGATGTATTTTTGGACTTCGTAGTGAGTGAGGGCGTATTTTGCCTTATCCGAATTCGAAACCTGCACCATCTTGTCGCCATGCGTCTTTAAGATCGGCGCCTCAATCGATCCGATTTTTGGCGTCAGATGGCCGTTGAGCAAAGCGATATATTTTTTGGTCACATGGTGCGCCATGATCTGCCCGGCCACCATGCGGTGCGCGTGGTCGTTTTTGGCCGCGATAATAAGTCCTGAAGTGAATTTATCGATCCGGTGCACAATTCCGGGTCTCATCTCACCCCCAATACCCGATAAACTATCCTTACAATGGTAAAGCAAGGCATTCACTAGCGTGCCGGAAACGTGCGCACCGTGGTCCGTGGGGTGCACCGGCATGCCGGGCGCCTTATTCACCACGATCAAGTCTTTATCCTCATACACCACATCAAGCGGAATATTCTCGGCCTCTATGCCCGTCTCGCGGATCGAGGGAATGATCACCACAAGCTCATCGCCTTCATTCAGCCTCATGGCTGCCTTCGTCGTTTTTTTGTGGTTCACAAACACCGACCCGCCCTTGATGAACTTTTGGATGAACGATCGGGTGAATTCGGGTTTGTCTAAGGCTAGGAACTGATCCAATCGCATGCCTTTTTCGCCTGCGGTGACAGTGTAGTGACGCATAAAATGAGGACGAAATGTAGTTTGGCGATACGAGAACCATTGTATCAAATTTATTGTGACACTGAACGATCACTCTATTTTTTTTATTAAAGTTGACATATTAATGTAAATAATATAAAATAAAAAACTTATTCTATGCTTATGGCTGAGAAAGAACCGTTTTTGAGAAAAAGGACAAGGGAATCGAGAGAAGGGTCGAATTCGAAAGGATTCCATATTGTCAAAAGGCGCCTCTTATTCGCGTCGTTGCTGGGTCTTGGCTTGGTTTTGACACAGGCTTCGTCCGCCGACCAGGAAACATTGGATGCAGAAACTAACATTACAACGCCAACAATACCCCAGGTTCCACAAGCTATACCCCAGGTTCCAAAAGCAGAAGATATCCGTCATAGGGATGAAGATATAAAGATTGCCTTCGAGAAGTTGAAGTTGCTATTAGAAGATTTGAATGAGGTTTTGAAAGATCCAGAAATGCGGGAAATAAGCAAGCTCCAGGCTGGATTAACCATTATGGAATCCATAACAGGAAAATCGGACGAGGCGGTGTATTCGAAAAAAGGAGTGAGCAAAGTCAAGCCATTGACCAATTTTCCAGTAGTTTACCAAGAGGTTTTGAAGGCCTTGGATCCTGAAAAATTTGAAATGCTGTGGTCAAAAACCCATGTGGTGTACGACAAGATGGATTGTTTTTGCGCCGCCAAATACTTGGGGAAGGTAAGAATAAACAAAAAGAAGGTGGCGTTCAGCGATCCTCTGGGTGATCACCATTTGGTTAAATTACCCAGCAATACAGCTGACATATTAGATCTGAAAAACGAAAAAGGTGATAGGCGGGAGGCACTCATTTTTTTACGGCAATTTGAAGCCTTGGTTCATGAATTGTATGGGCATGCCTTTGCTACAGAGAGTGGTATGGTTTTTGGAACCGACAAAGCTCTCAAGGGAATGGCTGGTTACTGCGATGAATATCCGGATTTAGTGGAACAGGAATTTTATTCCTACGCGAGCGAAGCTTTGGCAATGGGATGGTTAGTAACCCATGGTGAACAAATTCCTGGAGTTAAACCATCCTGGATGCCGGTGATCGCCGAGGAGGTGGAAAAAGATGAAATGTTCACAGCAGCGCGCGAGGCTATTGAAAAAAGAGATTGGAGTGAATTTAAGAAAAAAATTGTGATCAACCAGATGATCCGAGACGGGATTTATCACATTTATATGATTCATGAAAAAGAGCCCGAGAGTATATATTGTTTGGGTATGATGTTTAGGTTGGCGAAGATCATAGACCCCGAGGAGCCAGGGGTTTGGGTTAAGAAAGATGACGAATCAATGAATGAAAAATCAAAATAGATTTGACAATCCCTATCGCAGTCCTCTCTCGGCGGCGGTGACAGTGTAGTGGCGCATAATAAGTGTGAGTGACGAGTCTTCCGCCACAGCGGAAAAAGGAATTGTATCATGTAGGACAAACACTGGCGAATCATGTGAAGTAAAAGTGTGAAAGGTACGATAGGATAGTTTTTGCAAAAGTTTGACAGAATAATAAAATAAATATAAAATGACATTTCATACATTCAATTATGTTGAAAAAGCCCTCTCTAGAAATATATGCGGGTGCCAGCTTACCGAGACCCATCTTAATTTCAGCTAAAGATCTTTTGGCGCTTAAACAGGTCGTAGGTTCGGATGTGATCCGGGGTCTTTCATCGATCTCAAGTAAGCCATTAAGGCGATGCTTAAAAAAACGAATACCCTGTGTTGTGGCCCTGCCGACCCAAGTTCCGTGCGACCTGGAAAATCTTTTAAACAGTGAATCCAGACTTTCTGAAACGAGCAAAGCTTGCTTAACAAAAAATCAGGAGCATGCGACTGAAGACAACCATTTTACTCTCTATACTTTAACATTTGCGGGAGACCGCTTCGCTTTAACCCTCTTGTCTAATGGTACTGCCGATCAGCTGCTCGATGTCACCATTGAAAATTATCGACGCCTTATTGAAACCCAAGTCACCGCACAAAGTACGACACAAGATCAAATGCGAACTTTAGAGGCGCCATCGATGAAACAACATACCAAAAGGGGTCGCTCGCGCCTGACTAAAATCCTTGGGCTTATTGGTTTGGGCTTAGCATCCGCGTATCTCGGAGAAGAGTTACCCAACGCACCGAACAATCAAGTGGTTGAAACCTGTGAAAATCGTCTTTCAGATGCAGAGGAGGTTTTAGTGGCTTCCCTGGTCGTTCAGGACAAAAATGGTCGATCAGTTCACGACAACATTCTGTCTCCCTATAAAACATCCCACTATCTTTTGGGTGGAAAATTTTGGTATACAGGATCTTCGGAAGAATGTCGCGATGAACGCGTGCACCGCTTCGCCCTCATCGGTCGTAGTTCAGGGTATCTGGACCAAAACGGCAGTGGGGCGGAACGATTTACTTCGACGACACTGGCAGATGCCATCAACTTATTATTAATCGATGTTCCGAAGCTGAGCGACGAAGAAATTAAAAAATGGATCATCTTTACTTATAGGCAATCGTTTGGAATAGGAAATCTGGAACTCGAAAGACTCTCGATACATCGAGACCCAGCCACCCGCAACGTGACCAATGTTACCTATAAACCCCAAGATGGATTTCAAAAAAATTTCGTTATCACCATTCCTAAGGAGATCGCAGGGGTTTCAGCTCATTCGTTTCAGGGCAACCTGACCTCAGATAAAATTTATGTACCGCTTCTGGGGGAAGGCAATCGCCTGCTTCTTCAAAGCGGGCTTTCCCCCAATCATGACTTGAGAGTACCTTCCAAACTTTTGTTTCGGAACAAAGACATTGATTTGACTTTTGAGGGATACCGATGGCAAATGAGATCTAATATCTTAGCCGAAGAACTAAGAAATTATTCCAAGATAAGTGAAGAAAAAGTTTGCGGAAATCGGATCTCCCCCCATGTGCTCTCAAATAGCGAATTAATGCGAAAATTGACCGAGGCCATTATAAAAAATGCCAAGAGCCCCACGACAAAAATTGATCGAATTACGAATTTTGTCCAAGCGTTGCCCTATTTAACCGAAAATGCGGCCGACTTCAACCGTCCGCCCATCCTCACGCTTTTTAATGGCGGCGGCGATTGCAACAATAAAACAATCCTTTGGTCTTCTCTTATGACCACAGCGGGTTTGGATCATGCGATCATCCATGTAGGTGCGAAAGATTTGTCGACAGCTTCTCATGTGCTTGGCGGGGTGCCAATATCAAGCTATAAGGTCAATCGTGTTAAGAAACCCCAGACCTATTCGTGGTTAACTTACGCCCCCGCTGAATATGAGGAGCCGCAGCCGATGTGGGCCTTTAAAGACCATTACTACGTTGAGCTCACCACACCCCGTAGAATCGGGGAAAAACCACAGGACTTATCAAAGGTCGAAGGTGCTGAAATTTTAAGAAAAGTGAATGGAGTCTGGGGGTCAGAGTTTGTTAAAAATCAAAAATAATTTGACAATCCCTGTCTCATCCTTTTCTCGTCGGCGAAAACAGTGTAGTGGCGCATAAATTAAGTGTGAGTGCGAGCCTGCCTGCCGGCAGGCAGGTCTCAAGCGCGAGGAAATTGTATCACTTGAGAATCTTTTTGTCTTGAAATCCAGAGAGAGAGAGATGGTATAATTAAAAGATTTATTAATTAACTTAAATAATATGGGTACACGTATAATTGAACATTATAATGAGCCTCAAAATAATGAGTCTCAAAAATCGCCCGGGAAGGCAGAGAAGCAGGACATAAAACCTGGCGAATTGATTGCCGGTCAACTTAATAAGCTTAAGGATCTTCAAGAAAATGCAAAAAAATTTCCTCTTGAAAAGACAATGGAAAGTCTTAGAAAGAACAAAGAGTATTTTAGAAGTATGTCAGACGAGGAGTTTGAGGCTTTGAAATCGTCCTTGGCATCATTGGTTGGCGTTAAAGCATCTGAGATTGTTCAATTGACTTATGACATTGATCCCAGGGGGAACAGAATTGAGCTCTATACGAAATATAGTTCTGTTATTATCGATACCGCTGAAAATGTTGTAGTGGCAACACGCTATTCTTTTACGGGACCCAAGAAAGAAATAAAGGTGCCTTTTGATGACCCCGCTGTTAAAAAAGTTTTAGAAAATGGTGGGACTTTGTTTGATTACATTGAGAGACCAGAAGCCAAGTGATTTGATCTCGACAGGCCATCATGGTAGAAAACTGGATTATTTTGACTTTTGTTTCAATCGTAGCGCCTCAGCAAACAAAACCCTGCACAGATCCAGTAAATCCTTTGCCTCCTTTTCAGTAAAATCCAGGCCACCCTCGTATAAATCAATGTTCCTCTTCCGGCGTATGCGATGCAGGTATTCAACTTCATCGGGACGTTTTAAGATTTCAGCCATTTTATCCAGTATTTTTATATGATGTCCCGGTACGCTTTTCACCTTATATCCGGCATCGGCGATCATGGCGATCCCCAATTTCAGGGCCGCCTCGTACCCGATGCGGTAGACGATATTAGGATCTTTCGTTTTTTCAGCCCTGCCCAAATCCAGTTCCGCATTACGAAAATAGTGATCGGTTTGCGATTTTGAATAGGCAAATTCCTGAAAAAATTCCGGTTCAAATGAGGTCATAGCAATTCAATAAATGGATTTTTAAAAATACTTTCTAAGAGTTCATTATTATCTGCCTTTCTTTTATTAAATTCAAGCTCGCTCATCTCAACGGCATTGATTTCGCGCCCGAATTCCTTTTCAAGGCGGGTCAGGATTTTAGAGGCGGCCATGGCGTCAAAACCGCCAATAAGAAGAACATCAATGTCGCTTAAGGGCCCCCATTCGCCCGTGGCGTAGGAACCGAACAAAACCGCGCGGCGAAGGCCCTTGAGGCGCCGGAATTCCTGCGCCATGCGCGCCTCGATGCCCACGGTTTTTCGAATGATCGCGCGGTATTCCTGGTATAAAGGAAATTTTTTGTTGAGGGAGTAGTAACGTTGTTTCCCCCTGAAAGTGGATTGAAATAAGCCCTCGCGCTCAAGGATCTTCAGCTTCTTATCCAGATTCCCCGGATCGGCCTTAATTTGGCGCGCCAAACTCTGAAGATATTCTTCGCGGTCTTCATTTAAAAAAAAGTGGGCGAGGAGGCGGCGTTCAAGGTCTGAGCGTACGGTCAGCATTGTTATAGTTAATATTTACTACAATTATAGTATACAATAACTATAACAAAGAAAACAAGACAAAATGAGACAAAAAATGCCGTTGACATTCCTTTCGCGATCGCTACAATAGCTCCCGTCAAAGACAGCAGGCGCCCCATAAGTCCTGCCGAGACAAACGGAGAAACATTTGACAATTGACAACTGACCGTTGACCGATCGTCAAAGCAACAAAACCGTCTCGTCTGTCTATGACTACGAGATTTTTTTATTTAGGTTTTAGGTGCTAGATGATAGGTATCAGTCGAAATTGTCATCTAAAATCTAAAATCTAGTATCTATCATCTAATATCTAATCGTATGGCCGTCACCCGACAACAAAAAGAGGAGATTTTAAAGGGTTTGGTCGACAAATTTTCCAAATCCAAATCCGTGGTGTTTGCCGAATATAAAGGCATCGGCGTGCACCCTATGTCCGACCTTCGCCGGCGCCTACGCAAGGCCAACGCCGAGTGCAAGGTGGGCAAAAAAACCCTCATGCGTTTAGCGGCTGATGAGGCTAAGTTTAAGGGGCTGAACGACGACATGATGAAAGGCACGGTGGCCGCCACGTTTGTGTACACCGAAGACTTTGGTGCCTTCAAAGTGCTCTACATGTTTTCTAAAGAAAATGAAAAACTTAAAATTTTAGGTGGTGTGATTGGGGGCAAAGTCGTAGGTTTCGACGAAATCAAGCAGTTGGCCTTGGTGCCAAGCCGCGAAGAATCGTTGGCCAGGATGATGGGCTCGCTGTTATCACCTCTGTCCGGTTTTGTCCGCTTGCTCGATGCTTACAAAAGGAAGCTGGAGGCAGGGGCCCCAAAAGCCGAACCCCCTGCCGCTCCTGAAGCCCCTGTGGCTGCCCCTGCGGCCGCATAGAGTGCGAATCGTGGATCAATTGTAGATCGATCGTGGTTATGGAATCTTTTATGAAAGTAACTCCATAACAACAATCGCTCCACTATCGCTCCACAACCGAAATTAATTTTTAAATCTTTACTACTTAATCACTTAATATTATGTCCGATGTAAATTTGTCCGCCGGAGCTCAGAAAATCCTCGATGAGGTCAAAAAGCTCAGCATCCTCGAACTGGCTGACCTCGTAAAGGCCATGGAAAAAGAATTCGGTGTTTCTGCCGCCCCCCCCGTAGCCGCTGCCGCCACAGGTGGTGCCGTCGCCGCTGAGGTCAAAGATACTTTCAGTGTCGAGCTCACCGCTGCGGGTGGCCAGAAGATCAGCGTGATCAAGGTGGTCCGCGAAATCACCGGTTTGGGCCTCAAAGAGGCTAAAGATCTCGTCGATGGCGCTCCCAAGATGGTGAAAGAGAATGTGAAACAGGCCGAAGCTGAAGAAATGAAAAAGAAGCTCGAGGCCGCCGGTGCCACTGTCGCCTTAAAATAGCAAAAGGGGTTTTGCTTTCAAAAAAGCCCGCCTCCATGAGGTCGGGCTTTTTTACGTGAAAACCGCTGTCCGATGCTTCGTTCGGACCAGGTCGGTTTTCACGGACTTTCCCGCATATGGAAGGGGTCTCCCCAGGCTTTCGCGATGCTTCGCCCGCCTGAGGCGGGCTACGCACGCTCAATCCTGGTCCGACCCCGAGATTTATATATACTAAAAAAGTTGATAAAGGGTAGGTGATCTCGGATATCCCAAACAGGGGTCGGGTTTTTTGGTTAGAACTAAGGACTAAGCTTGTCTCTGCTTATTTCTTAGTCCTGACTTACTTCGTTTTAATAAGTTTGACTAGCAAGCCCCTAAAGTGCTAAATTTTTCCGGTAAACCAAACCTCCTATGGGTGCTTTTCAGACGCGTAAAATCCGAAGGAAGCCGCCTCTTCAGGTGATAAAAAAGGTCAAGGGGGGGCTAACGAGGATTTTAAGTCGTTTTCAAAAAGTCGGCCGGCCAAAGGTGAGTTATTTAATTGGCTTCATTTTGGTTTTGCTGGGGGTAGCCGTGGTTTTTAAGGTGACGTTTGGCCTGTACGCCTGGATTCGGGATTTTGATGTGACTAAAATCGCAACAGTGGTGGGCTCCGATTTGGAACAAGACAAAAATGGCTATATCAATTTAGTGCTCTTGGGCGATGGGGGCCACGTGCGCGATGGGGCGGATTTAGTCGACACTATTATGGTTGTCAGTATCGACCCAATAAATTCAACCGCCTCTCTTTTATCGATCCCGCGTGACTATTACATCAAGGGTAATGGCATTAGGGCAGGCAAAATCAACGAACTCTACCGAAGCTATAAGCGCGAAATGGGTGAAGAGGCCTTTTCTATGTTCGCCAAGGCCGCCGGTGAACTTACCGACTTGGCCATACCTTACTACGCGCGCGTTGATTTCAATGGATTCGTCGAAGTGGTAGATGGCCTTGGCGGAATCACGGTTGATGTGAAAGAAGATCTTTATGATCCTTATTACCCCAATGAAACCGACGACGGCTATACCGTTTTTGAGGTTAAGGCCGGCATGCAAGAGATGAATGGCGAAATCGCGCTCAAATACGCCCGCAGCCGAAAGACCACTTCCGATTTCGATCGGGCCCATCGGCAACAACTCGTCCTTAATGCGATCCGTGAAAAAGTGATGTCGTCAGAGGTTTTGACCAATCCTAAAACCATCAAGAAACTTTACAAGGCGGTGCAAAACAACCTCAATACCAATTTGACGCTCAGGCAGATAATTTCCCTGGCCTCATGGGCTAAGAATTTCGACCGAAATAAAATCTTGATGAAAGTGCTCCACGACGACCCCTCGCGCGAGGGCGGGTTCCTTTATACGCCAGAGCGCCAATATTACAACAATCAATTTGTTCTCATTCCCATTGGCGATAATTTTAACCAAATCCACCAGTATTCAAACTTAGTCTTTCACTATCGCGATTTCTTTCTTAACCCAGCGAAGATTGAAGTGCTCAATGCGACAAAACTTGCCGGCGTGGCACGATTAAAAGCAGAAGTTTTAAAACGGTTCGGTTTTCAGGTCGTGAGCACCGAAAATTGGGTCGATAAGCAGGGGCAGAGGAAAACCATAGAAAAAAGCTTTATCCGTTACAATCAATGGAAAGCGGACAAAGACGGTAATGTCATCCCTCAGTTCAAATCCACCCTCGGGGCATTGTCAGGCTTTGCCCTTGGGGAAGCCTTGCCTTCCGATGAACTCACTCCCAATGATAAGGTCGATATTTCGGTGATTGTTGGGGAAGATGGAATCTGAGAACAAATGTCGAATTACGAATTTCCAATTTCCAATGAATTTCCAATTTCGAATTCCAAATGACGAATGACTCGCTCATTAGAAATTAAACATTAAGCATTCCATTGGAAATTGGTCATTGGACATTCGACATTGATCTTGCATTAAACTCTCTGGTGCGTTAGAATGCGCCAGCTGATGCGAACATTTGACCGTTGACAATTGACCTTTGACTTTTGTCACATGTCACATGTCAAATGTTAATTGTCAGTTGTTTATAAGGTAATTCGTAATTTTTTAAGTTTATGGCCGGTCAAACTCAAGCTAAAAAACCCGTGGTCCGAAAAGCGGCAAAACAAGCACGGCAGTCCCTTAAGCGGCAAGCCCTCAATCAAGTGACGCGCAACGAGATGAAATCCCTCATCAAATTATTTTTGAATTATGTCCAAAACAAAGAAGTGGAAAAGGCGGGCAAAATCCTTTCCAAAGTGGTCAGTGCTATTGATATGAGCGCCAAAAAGAATTTGATTCATAAAAAAAATGCGGCGCACAAAAAATCCCGAATACAGAAACTGCTGACCAAGCTCCAGAAAAGCGGCGAAACCCCAGCCACGCTGGCTGCTGAAAAAGAGGCAAGAGCTGAAAAAATTCGAGCCAAGGCCAAGACAGAGAAATCGACGAATGCGCCTAGGGCAGCAAAGGCTCCCAAGGCTCCTAAGGCTAAGACACCTAAGAAAGAGGCGAAGAAATAGGACTAATCGCAAATCCATCTTGCTTTCTTCCTTTGTCCCTCCTTCGCTATCGCTTCGAAGGGCGCGCAGGAAGAACCCCCTTTATTTAAGGAAAGGAGTTTTTTATTTATAAGAAATAAACAATTTTCCTTAGTAAATGGAAAATTGTTTTACAAATATAAATAAAAGATTCAATATTGGGGGGTTCCCCTTGAGAAAGGGGAGGCAAAGGAGATTTGCGATTTGTAATTTAAGTAATTATGACCAAAGGTCGTTATCTAGCCATCGATTACGGGGATAGGCGCATCGGCCTGGCCGTCTCTGATTTTGACAAGCAGATCGCTTTTCCCCGCGAGACGCTCGAGGGGCTGAAACCTGCCGAGGCCATTTCGAAAATCCAACAATTCTGTGAAGACGAGGGGGTAGTCAAAGTCATTCTGGGCCTTCCGGTCCAGATGGATGGATCGGTGGGCGAGCGCTTTGTCAAAACCCACGAATTTGGCGCCAGGCTCCGTGCCGCCATCGACCCGATCCCCGTTGAATATTTAGATGAGCGCCTGACCACCAAACGCGCCGAACAGCTCCTTCATGAGCAGGGAGTAAAAGCAAAAGATCAGAAAAAAGTGAAAGACATGATTTCGGCGCAAGTTATATTAGAGGCTTACTTAGCCGTCCCGAACGCCTGATACAGCGTGTCAAACGTCAGCTTCACGTCCTTTTGTTCCACATAGAGGATGAACGCCGTATGAGTGGAGGCGATCTCCACGACGTTGATATTTTGGAGCGCGATCTGCTGAATAATTTGGTAAAGCATGCCAGGGATGGTGTTGTATTTTTCATGGTAATGAATCGCGATAGAGGCGAGATCACGGCTGATCTTTTTTGGTTTTTCGCCGATCATTTTTTCAGCATCTTCCATAAAGGTTTTTTCAAACAGCAGGGTGATTTCATTAATACCTTCGGAAATAGTGATATAACCCTTTTTTTCTTCGATCCGTTGGAACAGGCGGTTGATTTTGCTGTGGATAGCGGGGTTTTTGTGAAAAGACATTGAGCAAAGGTCCGAGGTGATCGTGAGTCTCTCAAAATGGAAGGGGGTGATTTGCTTCTCAATCTTATTGAGCTGTCGCTGGAGCCTGGAAAGAGACATGAGCACAGCGGAATCTTTCACTGATTTTTTAGTCCGCACCTCAATGAGCGGCTTAATGTGATGAGCGAGCTGAGAGAGGTTCATCAGCCGGTGGCTAAGGCCAAAAAGGAAAAGTGGATTTTCCGTAATAATAGATTGAAGGGCATCCGAAAGTCTTAGCATATTGTTATATTTATAACTAAATTATATAAAATTATATATTTTTGTAAAGAAATTCGCCCCAAATAAGGGTTGGGCGTATAAAAAAGAAGAAAGTTGCCCACACGTATCATTTGGCTCCGCAACCCGGGGCCATTTGATGTTGGAATGTTTTTAGTTGACGGGTGAACGGATGTTCACTAATATAGAAACAATTTACGATTTACGGTTAACGATTAACGTTAATTCAAATTCAATAGCATAATTTTTTATATGAAAGTTAATGACTTACGAGTTTATAATAAATTGTTCCAATTAGCCCTCGAGGTTCATGAGTTGACCATGACTTTTCCTAGATTTGAGATGTATGAATTAGGGTCTCAGCTCAGGTGGTCATCCAATTCAGCCC
>Ga0315285_10002811_pt1 | contig 18209 bp, 13 predicted proteins | sample YL17G09_36_MG_FD_203698 | JGI IMG/M metagenome (GOLD analysis project Ga0315285, IMG submission 203698) | Sediment microbial communities from Yellowstone Lake, YNP, Wyoming, USA - YL17G09_36 | ecosystem: Environmental > Aquatic > Freshwater > Lake > Sediment | place: USA: Wyoming | collected... | reverse complement strand
CCTTCATTTGGGACCAATTTTGCCCCATTTCACTGATTTTGAAGCCATTTTTCAGGCCACCCATCGTTATCTGGACTCGGCTATGGGAGAAACCTTGAACACTCGGGGAGAAAACTGGACAGCTTTGATCAGCGTTTTAAGAAGGGCTTATCTCCAGCTTTTGCCCCTTTTCCAAAAAGAAAAGTTTAAGGAGCCAAATTACTTGGGACAGGTAGGGGTTAATTTTGAGAAAGTGGCCAAACGATTTAAAATAAATGTATCAGGAGTTTATCATCATGCCTAAAATTGACAAAGTTTCTTGGGGGAAAGTGAAAGTTGATGGTAAAAATTATCACCAAGTTTTGATGATTGGTGATGAAGTGATTGAAAGAGAAAGTGAAAAACTTCACCAACTTTTTGGCACGACCCATCAAATTGGGGATTGGGAAAAAGAAAAACTGATGGCCAATAAACCGGAAATCATTCTCGTGGCCACCGGTTGGAGCGGTTTGGTCAAAATTGATGATGATTTTAAGAAGAAATTAGCCGTCAAAGAAATTGGCTTAGAAACCGTCTTGACGCCCCAAGTCGCCAAACGCTATCATCAATTGGTCCAAGAAGGCAAACGGGTCAACACTTTAATTCATACCACTTGTTAAGATGGTTTTTAAATTTAAATCCAAAACAGAACAACAAACTCTTCCCGGTGTCCCACCCCTCAAAAAACGAGAAAAAAAAGAAAATCGAGGTGAAGGTCGGAAAACGATTGCCGTTTTGTTTATCATCACCGTTCTCGCCAGTCTTCTTTTTTATCTTCAGGCCGAACTGCCCAAATTCTGGGAGAAGATAACGGCGCCAGCCATTATTTCCAGTTTGCCTAAAGAGCAATTAGCGACTCGTTCGGTTTTAAATCAAATAAAAGATTTGACTCAAGCTTTAAGCGGCACTTATGGAGTTTATGTTTATCGGCTCGATGATGGGGAAGGATACGGTGTCAATGAAGACAAGATTTTTCCCGCCGCCTCTTTGAACAAACTGCCGGTAATGGTGACCGCTTATCAAATGGCCGAAAAAGACGAACTTGATTTGGCCACGCAATACACGCTCAAAGAAGCGGACAAGGTTGAAGGCGCCGGTCTTCTTCAAGCAAAGCCAGCCGGAACAAAATATTCTTATCGTCAGTTAATTGAATCTATGGCTCAAGATTCAGATAACACCGCTTTTAAAGTGATAAACCAAGTGGTTGGCGAAACCGTGGTCAGCCAGATGACCCCCCAAGAAGTGGGGGAAATCTTCAAAAAACTTTATCAGGGTGAACTGCTTAATCAGGAAAATCAGGAGGAATTGCTCCAATTTTTGACCAAGACGAGTTTTGAAGACCGGATTCCCAAAGGCGTGCCTGAAGGCGTTAGAGTGGCCCACAAAATTGGCACTTTAACCGGGGTTTATGCCGATGCGGGGATTATTTATGGGGAAAAGCCTTTTTCTTCCGAAGGAAGGAAGGAGCGAAGTGACTTCATTTTGGTGATTATGACTAAAGAAGCTCAGGAAAAAGAAGCTTTAGAAGTTCTTCCCCGAATCACTCAGGTTGTTTGGGAGTTTGAGACTTCTCTTTGATCTCTTTTACCTTTTCCGGATCACAGTGAGTTTTGGGTTCGGTACCGGGAAGAAATAATTCTTTTTTGCCACCGCAGCCATTGCAAGGCAAGGTACCGGTTAAAGGACAAATTTCCACTTCTTTTAAATCTTCAGGTTGGGGAAATTCTTTATCAGGCGTGTCTTTAATTAAAGCACTGATGATTTGGTTCCAAATGGGTGAAGCGCCGGTGATGCCCGAAGCAACGTAACTCATCGGCGTGTTATCGTTGTTGCCCACCCAAACCGCCACCAGGTAGTCGGGAGTGTAGCCAATCGTCCAGTTATCCCTCATGTTTTGGGTGGTGCCGGTTTTAACGGCCACATGCGGATGGTTAGGGAGGTTGAGGTCGGAATTAGAACCAAAGGCGGGGGTGCGGGCCTGATTATCAGCCAGAATGTTATTAAGAAGATAGGCGATATGAGGAGATAAGACGCGTTGACTTTCCGGGTTGTGGTTTTTTTCTAAAACTTCTCCTTTGTAATTTTTTACTTCTAAAATGGGGTGAAGGGCCATTTTCATCCCTAAATTGGCTAAGGTGCCGTAAACCACGGCCAAGTCCACCATTTTGACTTCACCGCCACCCAAAGTTAAAGAAAGACCGAATCTTGAAGGGTCTTCCCAAGTGGTGATACCCATAGCCTGGCCTCGTTGGATCATTCGGTCGACGCCCAGAGCCGAAAGGACTTTCACCGCCGGCACATTGTAAGAAGAAGCGAGAGCGATTCTTAAAGGGACGTTGCCGTGGAAGCGGTTATCATAATTTTTGGGAGAGTAAGGCGACTGACCAGGAATTTGGTAGGTGATGGGCGTGTCAGGAATGATAGTCGCGGGCGTAAAACCATTTTCCAGGGCGACCGAATAATTGACGGGCTTAATGGCCGAACCGGGTTGACGGGCAGCGGTGGTCACATTGAAATTTCCTTGGAAGTTTTCGTCAAAATAAGAACCTGTCGAAGTATCGACAGAACCTTGTTTCTCGCTGGCGCTCGAGAAAGAACCTGCCTCACTTCGTTCGGCAGAACCTTGTTTCTTCGCTGACGCTCCGAAATAATCCCGAGAGCCGACCATGGCCAAAATTTCTCCGGTTTGAGGTTGGGTGACCAAAGCGGCCCCATTGGTAATATGAAACCGTCCCAACTGATCAACTTCCTGGCTGACGACACTTTGGGCTTGGTTTTGGATATCTAAATCCAAAGAGGTGGTGACTTCTAAACCGCCTTCTTCAACTTGTCTCAGACCGTATTGATTGATTAATAATTCCTTCACGTACATGACAAAATGAGGCGCTTTGATATCGGTTCTTTGCGGGGCCAATTGGAGTTCTGTTTTGGCGGTTTCTTCTTCCTCCTCTTGAGCAATAAAACCTTCTTGTTTCATTCTTTTAAGAACGGTCAGTTGCCGGCCCTTGGTTAATTCGGGGTGGGCGCCAAAAGGCGAGAAGGTGGCCGGCGAAGCGGGCAAGCCAGCGAGCAAGGCGGCTTCGGCGAGATTGATTTCTTTGACGGACCGGCCAAAATACATTTGGGCGGCTTCTTCCGCGCCATAGGCAGCGCCACCATAACCGACTTCATTAAAATACATTTGGAGAATTTCGTCTTTAGAAAACTTGGCTTCCACCCAGAGGGATAAAACAATTTCTTTGATTTTTCGACGCAGGGTTCTTTCCGGGGTTAAAAGAGCGTTTTTCACTAACTGTTGGGTGATGGTCGAACCACCATAGAGTTTGCCGGAAAAGAGATTGGCGAGAGAAGCGCGGAGGATGCCCTTAGGAGAGAGGCCATGATGATGATAGAATTCGGCGTCTTCAATGGCAATCGTCGCCTGGACTAAAAAGAGAGGGATTTCCGAGAGGGGAACAAGAGTCCGGTTTTGGTCATGATAAATTTTGTAAAGCAGTTCCCCGTGACGATCATAAATTTTGGTGGTGACGATTTGGTCGCGACTCAGGAGACGATCAGGGTGAGGCAAGTCCTTAAGAATAAACCAATAAACCCAGAAAACGGTGAGAAGGAAAAAAAAGGTGAGTCCTAAAGGAAGCAGCCATTTGAGGGAAAATTTGGGCAAAGAAGGCCGCGGCCGTTTGAGTTGAAAAGGCAGGCCGATTCGAGGCAGTTTAAGTTTAAGGATGAGTTTGGCTAAAAAGAAAAGGAGACGTTTAAAAAGAGAGAAAGTGAAAAGGAAAAAAAAGCCAAAATTCAAAAAGAGCCAGAAAAAAGGGCGGCCGAGAGTTTCAAGAATAAAACCAAACCAACCAAGGGGCGTTTTTGGTTTCTTCATTTTGCCAAAGAAACCCGGAGCCGGCAGTTGCTTTGATCGAAGTTTCTTGGCGGTATAAATGGTGCCTGTCCTCGGTACCGCCATCAAAGCAATTTTACTTCGTTTTTCGCTCTTTTTCTAGAGTGGAAAAGAAGACATTGAGCCTAAAAGGTAAGATGGATTCATTTTAGCCTCGAAGAAAAGGGTCACTTGATTGACTTTGAGGCTTGAAAATGATAAGAGGAAGGGGTCAAATGGTTCCAGAGAGAGAAACACCAACTGGCTTGCCTTCTCAAGACGAGTCTCGTTTATCTTCTCGCCCCACTCTGACTGAACTTCACTCCCAATGGGAAGGGAAAAGAAGAGAGGCTTGGCTTTTACGTCGGGAAAGATTAAGGGATACGATTTTGCTGAGATTAAAGACAGACAGAGATAAGATTGGAGGACTTGAGCCTTTCCATGGAATTGCTTTTATTAACAAAGAAGGTGATCTTTACGTGACTCAATGGCGGGCGATGGGTTCAATTAAGAATCCTGAACTTTATACGGTCCTTTGGCCTTTACGTATCAGTGATGAAAAGGCTCTTTCTTATCTTACTCAGGTTCCTCAACAAAGACCTTTTCTTTTTCGTGCCCAGTTAGCTAGGGTGAGAGGGATAGAGAAAGCGATTAGATTTACTCGTCATGTTCGGGAGTCTTACTTACCGGTGGAAGGAGAAAGAACTGAACGGACCAGAGAGTTTATTGTCCAGATTAAAAAACTGACGGATACTTTTTCTCAATCTCATCGATTGACGCCGAGGCAGATTGAGGGGCTGACCAGAGAAACCAGAGATTTAATTCAGTCGAGTGAGCTTGACTTTTCCCGCCTTCCCCGAGTTCAAGAAGCAGTGGATCGAGTTTGGCGAGCTTCGACGATGAGAGACCGAACCAGAAGAATCAATCCCACAGCCTGTCGCCAAATGCTTTTTTCTGCCTTATTGGCGATGACTCAAGAATTGGAGTTAAAACACCCTCAGGTGCAAATAAAATATGCTGGTCTTGAGGCGGCGCTGGATTTTGAGAGAGAACAAACGCGCTGGGTTTTGGAGCAAGCGAGGCATGGTTTAATTCATTTTCTTCGTTCAAATGTTTTTCGTCAAACCTCTCTTTTAGGAAAAATGTCTCCTAAACAATTGGTGGCTGAAAAGCGGGGAATGATCGCTTATATAAAAAAAGTAAGTCAAGAATTGGATAATCAAGTTAAACTCCAACCCTACAAGCCAATGGCTCAATCAGTCATTCTTGGCTTGCAAGGGGAAGAGAAGGAAGAGTGTCGGGCGGCTGGCTGGCGGGGAGATTCGGCTGCGGAATTGATTAGCCAGGGTTATTTTAATCGCGCCCGGGGAAGAATTTGGCACTGTTTCAGAAGAATAGATAATGTCTTAAAGGAATATGAATCAGTTGAAAAAGAAGAAGATTAGGGTGCCACTGACGGTTGGGGTGTGGTCAGCAATTGATGAGTGGCGGGATTAATGATCATTCTTTCCGTGGGGAAGACACAATCAAGACAAAAAGGCGTTCCCAAAGAATCGTAAATAACCTGATGCTCCTGCATTTCTCGGTTTTCCGGAGGCGTTTTATCGGTGGCCAGCTGGTTGGTCGTTTTATCGATTTCCACAAAAGCTTTTAGATTTTCTGTTTCACTGGGAACCGTCCCCTGAAGAAAATATTCAAATCGAGTGGTGCAAGGTGATTCAGAGTTAGGGGCTTTACCAGAGAGGGCGCAAACGTTGGCGCCCACGACCCCTTCTGGTCGCATCGGCCATTCCTCGTCTTTGTCTTTGAGGACGTACGTCATGATTTGGTTCCAAATGGGTGAGGCGCCAGTGATGCCCGAAGCGACGTAACTCATCGGCGAGTTGTCATTGTTACCGACCCAAACAGCGACCAACCTTGAAGGGGTAAAACCAATTGTCCAGTTGTCGCGCTTATCATTGGTGGTGCCGGTTTTGACCGATACTTCAGGATGATTTTTGACGTTGAGGTAAGAACTGGCGCCAAAAGCGGCCGAGCGGGCGTTGTTGTCCAAAAGGATATGGGAAATCAAATAGGCGACTTCCATGGGCAGGACCCGATTGCCTTCCTGCTCCTTTTTTTGGTAAAGAACTTTGCCGTGACGGTCTTCGACTTTTTCGATGGCATAGACATCCTGGCGAATGCCTAAATTAGGAAAGGCCGAGAAAGCGGTCGCCATATCAATCATTTTGACTTCACCGCCGCCCAAAGTGAGGGAAAGACCGTAATTGGCCGGGTCAGTAAAGGTGGAAATACCCATGGCCGAAGCGGTGGCGACAAAATCCTCCAGGCCATTAAGGGCGAGGACTTTGACCGCCGGTAAATTATAAGAACTGCCCAGGGCAAACCGGGCTTGAACCGGGCCATGAAATTGACCGTCATAATTGACCGGACAATAAAGTTTTTGACCAGTGACGGCAAAACAAGTAGGCACATCATTGATGACTGTGGCGGGCGTAATCACCCCTTTCATCAAAGCCAAGGCATAATTAAGCGGTTTAATAGAAGAACCGGGTTGGCGAGGACGGAGAGGGACATTAACCTTACCGTCGTGTTCGTCGTCAAAATAGTCATGAGAACCAATCATAGACAAGATTTCTCCGGTCTTCGGATTGGTGACCAAAGCGGCGCCATTATGAACCTCAAGTTTTCTTTTTTCCAATTGGGCGACTTCGGTGGCGACCACTTCTTGGGCAAAATTTTGCATTTCCCAATCTAAAGTGGTGGTGACTTTCAGACCGCCTTGTTCCACCAGTCGTTCACCATATTCATCGACTAATAATTCTTTAACGTAAAGAACAAAGTGAGGGGCTTTAATGCCGACCGTGGGTGGAGCAAACTTTAATTCTTCCTCTTCGGCTTCTTTTCTTTTCTCTTCGGTGATATAGCCATCTTCTTCCATCCGTTTTAAAACCAGTTTTTGTCTGTTTTTGGCGGCGTCAGGGTCAGTGCCAAAAGGAGAGTAGCGCGTCGGGGCTTGGGGTAAACCGGCCATCAGGGCCGCTTCCGCCAAGTCTAAATCTTGGGCGTGCTTGTTGAAATAAGTTTGCGCCGCCGCCTCAACACCATAAGCCGTTCCTCCGTAGGGGACTTGATTGAGATACATTTCCAAGATTTGGTCTTTGGAATAAATCATTTCCGTGATCATGGCCAGGAGAGCTTCTCTGATTTTTCTTCGAATCGTTCTTTCCGGCGTTAAAAGCGCCGTTTTTACCAGTTGTTGAGTGATGGTCGAACCACCCTGAAGCTTTCTTTTAAAGACGATATTGCCGACGGCGCGGGCAATGCCTTCAAAAGCAAACGCCCGGTGTTTATAGAAGTTTTTGTCTTCAATGGCGATGGTGGAGTTTTTGAGATCATCAGGCAGAGCCTCCAATTTAACCGGCACGCGGTTTTTTTCGGTGTAAATTTCGTACAGAATTTGACCGTTTCGATCGAGAATCAACGTTGAGGCCGGCATGGTTTCGGCCCCTAATTGAGTGGGCAAAGGTAGGTCTTTAAAAATGAAAAAATAGGCAAATAAACCGAGGACCAGAAAAATTGATAATAAAAGCCAATTTTTCAAAAGGAATTGCTTGGGTCGTTTTTTGAGAGGGAATTTTTCGATTCCCCACTCCACTTTTCTTTTAATCAAAGGCCATTTTGATTTGATTTGCTTCATGACTTTACATTAAACCTCGCCTTAGGCTCGGATAATGCTTTACATTAAGCCTTGCTTCACTCGGATAATGCTTTACATTAAGCCTCGCTTCACTCGGATAATGCTTTACATTATAAATGTTTTGCATTATAAACGCTTTGCATTATAGCATCGAAGGGATTAGAATATTCTAAGAGATAATGTTCCAAAAAATTTTGTCGAAAATTTTTCATCGGAAACAACTTTCCGTAAAACACGTTTTTGCCCTTTATTGTTTTATTTTTGCTTTTTGGTCTCTTTATCGTTACTTTCCCGAGGGTGTTTTTCCTCTTTGGGTAGAAGAATTAATTCTCAAACCGCTGATTTGGTTGGTGCCCACTTTTTGGTTGGTGTTAAAGGTAGAAAAAGAGAAACTGCTTTCCTTGGGAATTACCAAAAAAAATCTTTTTCCGGCTCTTTACTGGGGAATTGGTTTAGGGATTGTTTTTGCCGCGGAAGGCTTAATCACCAATATCGTCAAATACCGCGGTCTTCAGTTGCCTGAATTAAATTATTCTTTTTTTGAATTAGTGGGCATGATTTTTCTTTCTTTGGTCACCGCTTTCTCGGAAGAAACGGTTTTCCGCGGTTACATTTTTACCCGCTTATGGCGCCTTGGGCAAAACGAGTGGTTAGCCAATCTGGTTACCTCCTTCCTTTTTACCTTAATCCACTTGCCCATCGGCCTCTTTGTTCTTAGTTATTCGCCCGCGGTAATGCTGGCCTATCTTCTCTTTGTTTTTATTTATGGTTTTGGCTCGGCGTTCGTTTTTGCCCGGAGTGAAAATCTGATTTCCTCGATTTTATTGCATTCTTTTTGGAGTTGGCCCATCATTTTATTTAGATAGAGATGGAATGTAAAATTGAGGAAAATTTAAAGCATTGTCCCTGTACTTATCCGGGTTGTTCCCGCAAAGGCAAGTGTTGTGATTGTTTGGCTCATCATTTGTCCAAAGAGGAATTGCCGGCCTGCTGTTTTCCGGCCGCAGTGGAAAAAACTTATGACCGAAGCATTAAGAAATTGGTGGAGATAAAAAGTCAAAGAAGGGAGGTGAATCAATGAAGATTCTTAAAAATGTGGCCCTAGTGATGGCTTTGTTAATTTTTGCCTTTGGCATTTTGGGGACATCGATTTGGCAAACGGTCGCCCAATCAGCCAGTGAGAATTACCGGGTGGTGGGGTTGGGAGAAGAAGGCATGGGTGAATCAGTTCAAGGACAGGCAACGGTAGCGGCTGAAGAGGAAGTTAATTATTCCCTCGTTTATCCTGGCATTCTGCCTGATCATCTTCTTTACCCATTAAAAATGGTTCGGGATCGAATCATGCTTTTTTTGACCACTGATCCTTTAAAAAAAGCGGAACTTTATCTTCTTTTTGCCGACAAGCGTTTGGAAGCCGGTAGAATGTTGATTGAGAAAGATAAACTTGATTTGGGTTTGGAGACTTTGACCAAAGCCGAAAAGTATTTGGAACAAGCCGTCGAGCAAGAAAAGGTGGCCCAACAATCCGGAAAGAAAACCGAAGACTTTTTGAACAAACTGTCTTTGGCCACCCGTAAACACGAGCAGGTGATGTTAGGGTTTGAGGAAAAAATGACCATCACCGCCCGACCGGTTTATGAAAAAGCGCTTCAATACGCCCGTGAGGGTCAGCAAAGGGTAAGAGAAAGAAGAGAAGAATAATCATCAATCTCTCCTGACATCTTTTGATACATTAGTTGATGATTGACAGTTTCTGAAACCTTGATGTTATATTGACTTACTTCCCGTTTGGAAGTGACTGCTTGGGCAGGTTTTTTTGTTCATTGTTTTATCTCTGTTTTTAATGCCAAAAAAGAAGTTAACCATCAAAAAAATTAAAAAGCGTGACGGTCGAATTGTCCCTTTTAATCAGCGAAAAATCACCACCGCCATTTGGAAAGCGGCGGAAGCGGTGGGGGGGAAAGACGAAAAAAGATCCCAATGGCTTTCTGATAAAGTGGTGGAGATTTTGGAGAGACGTTTTAATGGTTACAAGATGGCCACGGTGGAACAGGTTCAAGACGTGGTCGAAGGCGTCTTGATGCGTCACGGTCACTGCACTACCGCCAAAGCCTACATTCTTTATCGAGATCTTCATAACAAAATTCGGGACGTCAAGTCTTTGATTGACTCCGACGAGTTAATCGGCAATTACCTCAACGGTGCTGACTGGCAGATTAAAGAAAACAGTAACATGGCTTACTCGCTTCAAGGACTGAACAACCACGTCGCTTCCACCATTTCCAAACACTATTGGCTCAATCAGTTTTATCCCAAAGACGTTCGCGAGGCTCATCAAAGAGGGGATCTGCACATCCATGACCTCCAACTTTTAGCCCCTTACTGTGTGGGCTGGGATTTGCAAGATTTGTTAATCAAAGGTTTTACCGGTGTTCCTGGCAAAGCCGCCAGTCGGCCGGCGAAACATCTTCGAACCGCCCTCGGCCAGTTGGCCAATTTCTTTTATACCCTTCAAGGTGAGTCGGCCGGCGCCAATGCCATTTCCAATTTTGATACCCTCTTAGCGCCTTTTGTTTGGGCGGACAAGTTAACTTACAAAGAAGTCAGACAAGCCATCCAAGAATATCTTTTTAACATGAACGTGCCCACCCGGGTCGGTTTTCAAACCCCATTTACCAATATTACCTTCGATCTTGTTCCCCCCAAGGGTTTGGCTGAACAGGCGGCCATTGTTGGCGGCAAACCGATAAACAAACAATATCATGATTTTCAAAAAGAAATGAAGATGATCAATAAGGCTTTCGCGGAAGTGATGCTTGAGGGTGATGCCCAGGGCCGAGTTTTTTCTTTTCCCATTCCCACTTACAACATCACCAAAGATTTTGATTGGGACGGCGATTTAGACTACGTCTGGGAGATGACGGCCAAATATGGCATTCCTTACTTTTCTAACTTTATCAACTCGGACATGAAGCCTGAAGATGCCAGGAGTATGTGTTTGGATTCTAAAGAAGAGATTTTGGTCAAAAATTCTAAAAAGATTAAGAGATTGTCAATAAAAGAAGTGGCAGAGGTTTATAAGGCAAAAGACTTTGATGGGGAAGGTTGGGCGGAGTGTAGAAAAGAAGGCAATTTACAAGTTCTTTCGTTGAACCCAAAAAATTTAAAAACGGAATGGGTGTCTGTAAGAAGATTTTTAAAAATTTCTGCCAAAAAAGTGGTTGAAATCACCACGAGTGATGGGAAAAAGGCGACTTTTTCAACCAACCACCCAATCCCTGTGTTTAACCAAGATGGAATCCAGATGAAGTTTTCCAAGAATATCAACGAAGGTGATTATCTTATTTCTCTTAAGAAGGCAACTCATGATTTGGCCAAAAAATACCAAAAAATAGGCAAATTAACTTTAAATGAAGATTTAGCCAAACTGTTGGGCTATTTTATTGCCGATGGTAATTATCTTTTTGAAAACAGGAAGGGCTACACTTATTATAAACAACCCAGAGGGCTTCAATTTACTTTTGGCAGTAGTGAAAAAAAGAATTTGAAAACGATTAGATTTTTACTCAAAAAGGTTTTTAATTCAATTCCGAAGGAAAGACAAGACCCGCGTTATAACACTTATTATCTTTATGTTTATAATTCTCAGTTGGCAAGGGAACTTTATCAAGCTGGATTCAAAAAATATGGCCGACTGCCCCAAATTATCTTTAACTCTCCTCCAAGTGTTATCAGAGATTTCCTGAAATTTCATTTTAAAGGCGACGGATATGAGAAACGGGGGGAGATTCATATGAATGATTTAGACCTTTCTCGAGATTTGGTTTTACTTTATTCTCTAATTGGTCAACCCGTAACCTATAAATTGAAAAAAAAGAGTCAAAGGATTTACTTACAACATTCAAAATCTATGATAAAAAAAGACAGTGGTTGGTTAAATAATCCTCTTTTAGCGGAACGAGTGCCAGGTTGGATGGCATTTTCTACTTATAAAGTCCCTGGTTTAACGAAATCGAGAATGGTTGGCTTGGCCACTTTAGAGAAGTATGGTGCTCACACAAAAAACAGTTTAAAAATTAAAAACAGCGACATTTATCTTACTCAAGCGAAAAATATTAAGAAAAAAACCTTTAAGCGGTCGAGAGAGTTTTATGACATAGAATTAGAAAAAAATCATTTGTTTTTGCACTCTTTAGGACAAATTTCCTTTAATTGTTGCCGGTTGAGACTCGACAACCGGGAATTAAGAAAAAGAGGCGGAGGACTCTTTGGGTCTAACCCTCTCACCGGGAGCATCGGTGTCGTCACCCTTAATATGGCGAGAATCGGCTTTTTGGCTAAAGACGAAAAAGATTATTTCGAGCGCTTATCTCGTTTGATGGAGATTTCCCGAGACAGCCTTTTAACCAAGCGTCAGGTTTTGGAAAAGCTGACCGAACAGCATCTTTATCCTTATTCTCGCTTTTATCTAAGCGGGATTAAAAAGCGCTTTGGTGGTTACTGGAAGAACCATTTTAATACGATTGGCATTCACGGGATGAATGAGAGCCTTTTGAATTTTATGGAGGAGGACATTGGTTCCGTCAAAGGCCAGCGTTTTGCCCTTGAAGTGCTCGACTTTATGAGGAAAAAAATTGCTCTTTATCAGGAAAAAGACAATGAACTTTTTAATCTTGAAGCCACCCCAGCCGAAGGGACGACTTACCGTTTTGCCATTCTTGACAAAAAAATCTATCCCGAGATAAAAGTGGCCAACGAGAGAGACGTTCAGGAAAACGGCAGTGAACCCTATTACACCAATTCGACTCAATTACCAGTGAGTTACACCGATGACCTTTTTGAAGCTTTGGATCTTCAGGATGAAATCCAGGGAAAATACACTGGCGGCACGGTTTTGCACGGTTTTTTGGGGGAGGCGATTCAGACGGGCAAAATGGCCAAGCTTTTAGTCAGGAAAATTGCCGAAAATTATCACCTGCCTTACTATACCTTGACGCCGAGTTTTAGTATTTGTCAGGCACACGGTTACCTCAAAGGGAAGCAAGAAACCTGCCCCGAGTGTGGTAGTAGCACCGAGATTTTTTCTCGAGTGGTCGGTTATTTGCGTCCGGTTCAACAGTGGAATCCGGGTAAACAGGCTGAATTTTGGGACCGAAAAGGGTTTAAAGTTCAGTAAACTTCAATGAAAATCGGTGGACTTCAAAAAGTCACGTTGATTGACTTTCCTGACCTCATTGCTGCCATTGTTTTTGTCAAGGGCTGCAATTTTGCCTGTCCTTTTTGTTTCAACCGCGATTTAGTTCTCGGTAATTTACCTACCCTTTCTCCAAAAACCGTCTTGGCTTTTCTCAAGAAACGGAAAAAAATTCTCGACGGCGTTGTCATTTCCGGGGGAGAGCCCACCCTCCAACCCGATTTAGAAGCCTTCATCAGGAAAATAAGAAAGTTAGGTTATCAGGTTAAATTGGATACCAACGGCGCCCAACCAGCGGTCTTAAAAAAATTATTAAGTAAAAAATTGATTGACTATGTTGCCCTGGACATTAAAGGGCCTTTGAATGAAGAATATGCCGCCGCTATCGGTAAACAGCTCTTTGAGCCAACGGTGGTGATTGGCTCGATCAAATTGCTCCTCAAAGCCAAAATTCCCTTTGAGTTCAGAACGACAATTGTGCCTAAAATGCACGAAAAAAGAACTTTAAGAGCCATGGCCAAGGGTTTAAAGAAAATTGTCGGTCAAAGGAAAATAACCTGGTTTTGGCAAAATTTTCAGCCCCAAACCTGCCTCAACCCCGAGTTTGAAGCCAGAAAACCTTATTCAAAAGAGACGTTAAACGATTTTTTAAAGATAGCCAAAAGAGATTATCCTGAGGTAAAATTGAGAGAACAATAGTTAGATGAAAGAGATTACACCAGGAAGATATCAGCATTATAAAGGAAAAGAGTATGAGGTCATTGGTGTTGCCAGGCACAGTGAAACAGAGGAAGAGTTGGTGGTCTATCGCCAGCTTTATCAAAGTGATTATCCCAGGGAAACTTTATGGGTAAGGCCAAAAGAAATGTTTTTAGAGGAGGTAGAAGTTGAGGGTAAAAAAGTGCCAAGATTTCGCCGCGTTGAAAGCGAATAGCCGGTTTATTTCGCAGTTCGCGAATACCAGTTCCGTCTGACAGGACAGATGAAGCGAACAAGAAACAAAGCGGGGGGCAAAAAAAACTCCCAGCCTCCACGCTGAGGGGTGCTTTATTCTTCCTTAATTCTGTTCTATAATTTGACTGAAAGGAAAATTATCCGAACGTAGTGAGGTATAATATTTTCGAGTATGGCTCTGCCCGAACCACTGACCACTTCAGGTGAAAGAAAAGAAAGTTTAATTTCCGAGCGGGAAAAAATTCTTCTGGTGGAGAGAAAAGAGGGAGAAATTGCCCCCGAGATTAGAGATTATGTGACCAAGGTTGAGACGGCCGCCGAAATCAAATTACCTACGCCGGTGACGGATGAACAAGGGGAGATCGTGGCTGATGACGTAACGCCAAAGAAAGTGGTGATTGAATTACCTTTGTCAGCGACGGGCGTTAAAAGCGGTTTAGGCCACAAGGTCCTAGATTCTTTTCGCTGGTTGGCGGAGTGGTGCCAGCGTTTACTTAAAATTACTCAAGGGAAGTTTCTTTATCGAGGAGCAGACCGATGACTTTATCTTTAGCCCTTTTGTGGTCACAAATCAGTTATTTTCTCGTCATCTTCTTGATTTTAGCGATTGTTTTTTTGGCGTTGCTGGGTCTTTTTTACGGGATGGTTCTTTATCTCCGCCACTCTCGGCGAGAGGAACAGTCCTTGGAATACGTGCTGCTTCAAATCGCTCTGCCGGCCGGCAATGAAATCAAGATTGATGCTGCCGAACAGATGTTCGCTTCTTTTTATTCAATTAAAAAAGGCGGTTGGTTTAAATTTCTTAGGATTCAACCCCATCTTTCCTTTGAAATTGTGGCGAAGCATGAAGACATTCGTTTTTATGCTTCCGTGCCGGAAAAATTACGGGATATGGTCGAGAAGCAAATTCACGGCGCCTATCCCGATGCCGAAATCGTTCAGGTTCAAGAATACAATCTCTTTTCCGAAGGGGGCAAAATTGCCTTTGCCGAATTAGAAATGAGAAATTCCCCTTATTTTCCGATTAAAGTTTACAAAGACTTGCCGACTGACCCTTTATCGGCGATCACCGCCGCTTTGGCCAAAATGGGTAAAGAGGAAGGGGCGGCCATCCAGGTGATGCTGGCGCCGGCCGAAAGTCAATGGCGCGCTCAGGGTCGAGGTTATATTAGTAGTATCAAGAAGGCCGAAGCTGATCCGGAGAAGGCAAAATTCAGGGTGGACGCTAAAACCCTTGAGGCGGTGGAGAATAAATGTTCGAAACCAGGTTTTAACACTTACATTCGAATCGTGGTTTCTTCACCCACCCAAGAAGAGGCTAATTCTAATCTAAGCAACCTTAAATCCGCTTTCTCCCAATTCAATTCTGACCTTAATGGTTTAAAGACCAAGAAAATTTGGTTTAAAAAAGGTTTGATGATTGATTTTATTTATCGTTATCAGCCAATTTTTCGCCTTTTTGGGAAGTCGACCGTCCTTAATTCCGAAGAAGTGGCCACCATTTTCCATTTTCCTAATAAACAAGTCGAAACGCCTCATCTTTATTGGCTTTATTCCAAAAGAGCCCCAGCCCCAGCCAAAATCGCGGAAAAAGGACTGCTTTTGGGAAAAAGTGTTTACCGAGGCACCAGTCGGCAAATTTTTTTGAGTGATTCTGACCGTCGCCGTCACGCTTACATTATTGGTAAAACCGGCACCGGTAAAACCGAATTGATGCGGGAGATGATTTTACAAGACATTCGGGCCGGGAAGGGGGTTTGTTTAATTGATCCCCACGACTTAGCCGAGGATATTTTAGCCTATATCCCGCCGGAAAGAGCCGAAGAAGTGATTTACTTCGACCCTTCCGACACAGAACGCCCCATGGGTTTGAACTTAATTGACGCCCAAACAGAAAAACAGCAACATCTTGTCTCCGCCTCGATTATCAATCTGATGTACAAACTTTATGATCCTTACAAAACGGGCATTATCGGGCCTCGTTTTGAACACGGGATTAGAAACGCGATGTTAACCGCCATGGCCGAGCCAGGCAACACTTTTGTGGAAGTCGTCAGAATTATGACCGATCCTTCTTTTGTTCAAGAACTCTTGCCCAAAGTGAAAGACCCGATTGTCCGTCGTTATTGGACGGATCAAATTGCCAAAACCGCCGATTTTCATAAAAGTGAAGTGCTTGATTACACCGTTTCTAAATTTGGCCGTTTCGTCACCGACAAAATGATGCGGAACATCATCGGTCAATCAAAATCGACTTTTGATTTCCGCCAAGTAATGGATGAAGGTAAGATTTTGATTATTAATCTGGCCAAAGGCAAAATCGGGGAGGAAAACTCCAATTTCTTGGGTTTGGTTTTAGTGCCCCGGATTTTAGTGGCGGCGATGAGTCGGGCCGATATCCCCGAAAAAGAGCGGAAGGATTTTTATCTTTATGTCGATGAGTTTCAAAACTTTGCCACCCCGGATTTTGCCCAGATTCTTTCCGAGGCAAGAAAATTCCGCCTGAACCTAACCGTCGCCAATCAGTTTGTCGGCCAAATGGAAGACGAGATTAAGAACGCCATTTTCGGTAACGTGGGCACAATTATCTCTTTCCAAATTGGGGTGACCGATGCCAATTTCCTCCAGCACTGGTTTAGTCCTAATTTTGGCGAAGACGATTTGATTAACATTGACCGCTATCATGCTTACGTCAAAACCATTGTTGAAGGCGAACCGATGCCGCCTTTTTCGATGGATACCACCAAGGACATGACCAAATTGGAAAAACAAGCTAACCCCAAAGTGGCGGAAATGATTAAACAGCTTTCAAGACTGAAATATGGCCGAGATCAAGAAATGGTGGAGGCCGATATTGCCCAAAGAGCTCGACTTTAGCTTCAAAATTTGCTAAAATGCATCTGGGCCCGTAGTTCAACGGTGAGAATGGTACTCTTCAATCAAAATACGCCTGTAGCTCATTGGTAGAGTGGTTGTCTTACATCAATTTTGGACGCGTAGCTCATTGGCAGAGCGGTTGTCTTATAAACAACAGGTACTTGGTTCGATCCCAAGCGCGTCCACTGACAAAATTGATGCTTCAATGTTTTGAAAGAAAAAACTTGAAGTAAACAACAGGTACTTGGTTCGATCCCAAGCAGGCGTACCCAAAAGCATTTTGATTCATCGATTTTAAAAAATCGATCTAAAGTACAGAAGAAGGCTCGGATTTTGAGCGAAGCGAAAAACTTAGTGAAGTTTACTGAGCGTCATCCTTCCGGGCCCACTAAAAAATCCCGCTTTTGGCGGGATTCATTATTGGCAAGATTATTGTTATTAAATCTGATCTAATTGGGCATTTACTTTTAAGGAGTCAAAGCGTCCCTGGTGTATTCTTACCAAGCGAACAAAAGGTTGAGTGTGGAGAACGAAATCCTTGCCTAAAAAAGGGGTGTCTTCGGATAAAACCTTACTTTGATCGATGATCACAAAATCTCTTACTATTTCATCGGAGGAGGAGTACATTTCTAAAACTCCTTCTTTGGCAAGGCCAGCAATTTCCGTTGTTTTCGGGTCGCCTCTATGTTGAGGGAAAACTTCAGAGTGAATGACGGTGATCTTCACTCCTTTTTGGCTCAATTGGGTAAAAGCATCGATAATTTGGGGGTGATTATAAAGTTCATGCGCTAGCTTTCCGGTGGCGATTTCAACTTCTGCCTCCACAACCATTAATAATTCTCGGAAAGAAGCCACAAGAGACTCTAATTCTGCCTTAGTCGAAAGATGATATTCCTCGTAATGGCCTAACTTTCTTGTTGCTAACCTGGCTATTTCATTAACATTCAGTGGTTTTTCGGCACTCATCAATCTGTTTACAATTCTTCCAATTTGACTTTTTCTTCCCCTTTGGTTTCCACCATTTCTAAATATTTTTCCGTGGTTGAAAGGCGTTTGTGGCCCACCAAACGTTGAACGGTCGTCACCGAGGTACCGGAAGAAAGTTGGTGAACAATAAAGGTGTGGCGCAGGTCATTGACCGTCGCTTTTTTGATGCCGGTGAGACGGAAATAACGACCGATTGAAGCACGGATGTTTCTGACCAACATCGGCCGGCCGGTTTTGGTGACGAAAACCGCTCGGCTTTTGGTTTTGGAGCGAACTTCAAAATAGCGATTGAGGGCTTTTTTGGCCGGTTCGTTGAGGGGAATGGTGCGATTGGTGTGGGACTCATAAGCTCGAACTTTAATCTCTTTCTCGACAATCTCGTCCAGTTCCAACCGAGCCAGCTCACCGATCCGCAAACCAGTTTGCAGAAAAATCTCAATAATAGCCGCCATTCTGGGATCATCCCGACAAGCATCGCGAAGAGCCCGGTATTCCATTCGGGAAAGAACTCGGGGACTGAGAATTTCATATTTTGGGTGTTCAACCGAGACAGCCGGGTCTTTTTCAATCACACCCTTTTCTTTGAGGCGTCGGAAAAAAGTTTT
>Ga0315285_10002807_pt1 | contig 18219 bp, 18 predicted proteins | sample YL17G09_36_MG_FD_203698 | JGI IMG/M metagenome (GOLD analysis project Ga0315285, IMG submission 203698) | Sediment microbial communities from Yellowstone Lake, YNP, Wyoming, USA - YL17G09_36 | ecosystem: Environmental > Aquatic > Freshwater > Lake > Sediment | place: USA: Wyoming | collected... | reverse complement strand
ACGGAATCGTTATGCATCGATAAAGATGTTCACGTGGTTTTTCCCTAATCTTATACGATCCTATGAGAGGCTACTGTCCAAGATGTAAGGAGTATAGATCAGAGAATGGTCTTGACGCATGGGTGATTATCTGGCGAAATGGTAGATCTACATGTGAGAGATGTAAGGGTTATGTTGACATTTGGAATGATGAAGATGAGAGGAAGAGAAAGAATAGGAAATAGATTGATAGTTTGGTTTGGTGTCATTCATTCCTGTCTCTCACATGTAACGTACCCTGTTTCAGAGGGTTAGGGGATCAAGATATTTTCGTGGTTGAATGAGTGAGGAAACTAGTCCATGGGATAGCTACCATAAGTGGCGTAGATGGGCATATGAGCAAAGGTATGGGCCTGGGAGCTGGGACAAGGGAGCACGTACGGGAAAGGAGATTCCGAAAGGCTTCCAAGAGTATATAGAGCCTTTCAAGGCATACTGGAACAATGAGCTTTCCCTCGGCATTCTTGAGAGAAATAGCAAGTTCATCGGTGTGGCCTGTCTTGTGGCAAAGGAAGTAGTTGATAAGGAGAGTTTCGTGAAGAGGTTTGGCCTTAGTTTCGAAAAGGATGTTCAATGGAAGGCTGCTTCGTCCCTACTAGACCATCTTTCTAGGTCTCCATTGTTCAAGGCTGTCCTCATAACAGTGAACAAAATACCCTTCAAACTGGAGCCAGATGTGCCTGAAGAACTAGAAGGCAGGCTAAGGTGGGCTAAGAGAAACTACAACTACCACAAATACATCGCTCAAGGCCTCCAACAACACATTCAGGCTCATCCTCTCGCACATGCTCCGCACCACCCGAAACAGATGAAGGAAGAAGAGGACTATGCGAGGAAGTTCCTGCAAACATGTAGGGGGATAGAGGGAGAGATAAGGGAGCACATGAAGCCGTATTTTCTGATAAAGGAAAACCTGTTCGCTGCTGCACTGTTCTTGTACGTCTACACTCATGCTTGCGAAACTTTTCAACAAGCTGCAGACGAGATTCTCGGGAGGATGAGGTCTGCGAAGATAGAAGCCAACCTCACCTATTTTGTCAAGTGCACGGAAGTCAAAGATCCTATCATCGTCTTCAACCCTGAGTTTTTTCCTTTGTGGGATGAAGTGAAGAATTGCTATTGCTTAGCCTTGTCAGAAGACTGTGCTGGGTTCAATTGTGACAAGGATATCGGTTCAGTCCTCAGAAAAATGTTCACCACGGCCTTGGAATTGCCGAAAGAAGAGGAAATAGAGGAACAAATTCACATTCCAAGCGAAGAAGTAAGCGTTGAAGCGTCAAGAAGAGCTTTCCTTGGTTATGTAGTCGAGTCTGTTGTAAAGAAAATCGTCAAGAAGAGAAGAGTATACTTCCCGCTCGATGTTCTCACTGGACATGCGATTCTCTTTGGGAAGACCAGGACTGGCAAGAGTTTTCTCTCGTTGATTTTGATCAAGGAAGCTTTGGCGAATAACATCAGAGTGATTGCCTTCGACCCTCACGGTACTTTGTTCAACAGACTTGGTCATCATGAATTGCTGAAGGTTATCTTCACACATGGAAAGAAGGATGTCAGCGATGAGTTGGAAGAAATCTATCAAGACGCATCAACTTGGCCTGAGACGAATGAACTGAAATTGCTTGTGGTTTTGGATGAAACTAGGTTGCTGAGAGCGAAGAATCTCATCAATTGTCTGAATGAACTAGGAAAAAGAGGTGTTGGTTTCATACTGATAACCCAGTACAGCACAAGCATACCATCAGAGGCGAGAAACCTAGGGACATACTTCATCATGGCTGCGATGAGCGAGAATGAGATTCAGAGGTTTAAAGACATAACGTTGCACCCGAGTTCGAAGTTGATAACGAGATTACCCCGAGCCTTCAGCTTTGTCTTCAGTCCGTATTTTTATCCTGAGCCGTTCTTCATCAAACACAGAAAAGTCATTTGATCTCCATGATTTCCCCGTATTTTGGTTGTCTGATTTTTGTTTTGACAAATCTCTTGTATATCTCGCCATGCTCTGTATGCACAGGTATCACAACATTAGGCTTGATCTTCCCAATCATCCATTTCAAGTCAGTTGGAGAACAATGGCCCGAAGCATGTGCTTGATGAAACCCTAGTTTGAAATGCTTTAGCCACCTAAGCATAACTTCCAGTTCTATCTGATCCATACCGCCTTCTTTGAATGGTTCAGACATCGAATGAATGAATTCTCCACCTTGTGGTTTTATGTCAACAAGCTCAGCGAAATTGTATAGGTCCAGATTCAGCAAGCAGTTATTGCAATTCTCCTGAATGTGTTTGAAGCCAACGCAATTCTCAAGGTAAGGCCTTTCCCAAACATAGTAGTCCATGTCCGCATATTCACCAGTTTTCTTTCTTCTTGCATAAATGACAATGTTCTCATCTTCCAGAGGATTGGGCAACTTCAATACGGGATCATCTTTCAGTTTGTACATCAGATGAGCAGTCTTCATCGAAATGACAAACTTTCTTCCGTTGTCCTTAGCCACGTTATAGAAAGTTCTTATTCTATCTACATCTCGTCCATAGAACGTTGTTATGACGAGTTTTTTGGTTTTTGCCACTACTTCATTCGAAAGCTTTCTAACGTCTTCTTCGCTGAGATTTTCTCCTTTCTCTTTTCTTCCGAGCCTTGTCCCTTCGATTATGAGTGCAGCGGGATCACACTCACCAGCCCTCTCAGCGAATTCATCAGTCATAAAGCTAGCTGGACCATGTCTTCTCAAATCGCCTGTGTAGACTATCGTCCCTGCAGAAGTATGGATAAGAAAGCCGTAGGCTCCAGGAACACTATGGTCAACATGAATTGGCTCAACAGTAACATCATCGTACGAGATTTTCTTTCCTGTTCTGAATGTTTTATAATTATGCTTGCCTAGAGCTTCTTGCTCTCTTTTTCCAGGCTCAAAAGACTCAATAATTCTTAGTGTGCATTCCCCGGCGTGAATCGGTATTGATTCGTCTATGTACTGCAGATGCGAGCAGTGGTCCATGTGTGCATGTGACAAAAATATCGCATCGAACTTTGGCTCTTCATATTTAAGGTCAGTGAATTTCAGCATTTCTTTTGAATAGAGACCTTTTATCCTTGGAAGTATGCCAAGCTCCAAGTCATCGGTAGCACCTGCCACACTTCTAGCAGTCAAAAATCCCGTGTAGTACTCTTGGCCTTTTGCAAAGGACAGACCAAAATCAAAAAATATCCTTGTTTTTCCATCTTCCACAAGAATTTTATTTCCACCGATTTCATTAACTCCGCCAAAGATGATTAGTTTGACCATAATCTAGATAGACGTTTGAGATTATTTAAAACCAAGCCACAGATTCTGGATCGTCTCAAGAAAGAGATCTTGACAGCGTCACGCGCTTTTTTCAGAAAACATATGACGATAATTCATTGGTTTAGTATTTTCATAGTGAGAAATAACAACCTGTTTATTGTGGGAAAACTCTCAATGTGGTAGACGAATCGTTAGGCCTGAATTTGGTCCAGACGGAATTTTGAGAGCCGGCTCTACACCTTGTGATGTTCTAAGATCTTCTAGTAAGGCTTTTGCAGCGATTCTCTTACCAATCATTGCTTGCGATATCGGTCGTGGCTGTTGGACTTGTTTTCCTCTATACACTTCTACATCTGGGGCCCCATCTTCGATTGCTCTTAAGCAAAGACCGCGAGCATAAAAACGATTAAACTCACCTTCGGCAAGAGTCTCCATGGCTGTCACAGGGACTTGAGCTATAGTTGTCCCTCCGCTACGCGTTCTTTTTTCCTCTTGGGTTTTCATATAGCCTCTATTTGGAAGTTGGCCTGCTAACCAATTGTCGTTGTGATTCTGAATGGCTTCTCTTAGAATGCTTTCCCAGTTTGCTTTGCCAGCAGGGTTCAAGCGTGGGCTTATGTACAATCTCCCACCTGAGATATCGAGTTCTAATTCTTTGATCATAAACTGACGAGTTCGGTTATCGAGATTTTCATAGTTTATTCCCATATTCTTTTACCCTTTCTGATTCCAAACATTTTTCTCAGAATATAAACAATATATGTAACTTTATGCTTATAATAACGTTCTCTTCAGTCGGTTCACATTCTTTGCTAAGGCAGTTAGGCGAAGATCAAGCCCTCATTTCCAAAACCGTCTTTTCCGAGTTTTCAATAATAAATATTATTGGTATATGGAACCATTTCTCATTAAGCATAGAAAACCTGGATAGCTGCGATTGTCTTGGCTTTGTTGAAGAGCTATCTTAACAGAGGTTGGATCAGTGCTCTCACTTTTTCCAGCGCACTCACGACTCCACCTACGGTAGCGACGCCTTTTAGCACATTCCACGCTGTTCTAAGTATACTTCGGTCTGGATTTGGTTTCAATAGCTGGCTCTTGATGGTTTCAATTTCAGCCTGATAATTCAACTTCTCCTCGTCGGAGAGTGTATCGGTTTGTCGGATTTCTTCCCCGAGCAAATCGAGACTCCTGTAAAGATTACTGTACTGATTATACACGTAATTACCATCCCCGACCACCGTGACTCCTTGAATGTTCGTTATGTTAATGCCTGCTAGCTTTTGAGCCCGTTGAAATTTAGAAGGACCTTCGAAATGATTAATGCCTTTGTCAGTTATTCTGTAAGAAACAGTCTCTGCCTTTATGGTTCCACCGCCCCTAGTTATTGGGAACGTTTTCCTCTCTTCTTCAACCCAACCGCTCTGGATTAGATAATAGAGGTTACCAGCTATTTCTTGTTCCTTAAGCCCCTTTTCCTTCAATGCTTGTTTTATCTCTCTCCTTCCAACGCCTGCTCCACTCACACTTCTGGATTTCTTGTACTTCGAAAATAGGAATTTCAAGACAAGTTCTCTTATTTCATCGCTAGTTTTTTCTAGGGCAAGCGACATTTATCAGACCTGTTCTTACCAGTAATGCAACCTTGTGATGTGTTTAAAATAGATAGCGCATTCTCAATCTTGATGAACAATCAACATTGTAACAGCTCACACCATGAAATAACGGAACCTTATGCATCGATAAAGCTCATTCCATCAGTTTTCCATCCTTTCCATGCGAGCGTATGAGTGAAGGAACAATAACGAAGAACAAGACCAACTACAGAGTTGACATATACATCGGTAGTGACAACGATTCCGGAAAAATCCAAGATAGCTATCTAGATAAAATCAGAAAATGGGCGAACGAAGCTTTCCCCGATGGCTACACATTCGTCAAGGGCGAAGGCTACCATAACGGGGCTCCAGAAGATTCGATTCTCCTTCACGCATTCTTGAACTACGATCCGACACTAAGACAACAGTTAGAGAGGCTAAAGCGAGAGCTGAAGCAAGAGTCAATACTTGTGGTTAAGTCTATTGCAGATTACGAGATGATTTAGTGAAATGTTCAGTGTGCGAAGAGAAGATGAAAAAGATCGAGGCTTATCTTGGTGATAAAGGCACTTTCTACGAAGGCAAACCATTGTGTGAAGCTTGCTATTATGAGGACGAACCTTGCGCCACAGTTCTTTACAAGAGAGACGATCAACCTTACGTCATCAGTCACGCAAGAGATGAGACTGAAGGAGATTTCTCTGCTAGCTGGCACAGTACTGACCCATGGAGAGGCTACTATGAGACCAAGAGTGAAAAATACAGTCTAGTTAACACTGCAGAACTGCTAGCTTACCATGAAAGCGAACAGATGCTCAAGGATTTTGACGGAAGAATCAGAGAATTATTTGACGAGCATGGAATAGATTATGCAAGAATATTCGCAAGAAGCTCGAACGTCTTTTTCCAGAACTATGATCTATTTGTGAGGAAAGAACAAGTATTGCTTGGATCACTTCTCGTTGCGAGAGCAAAGGCTGAAGTAGATTATAACAACCCAAAATGGTACAAAAACATAGTGTTTGATGAGGATGCATTAAATAAAATAGTCGAGTTGTTTCCTGAACGCCAAATCAAGACTGATCAAGATGCTACAAGACTAATTGAAGAGCTTGGTGACAATGCTTTGACCGAACTCCAGAATAGGATGAAATGCAAGAAGAATGATGGAGTCTAGAAAGGGATCTGAATGAAGTTGGCCGACTTAGTGAGAAGGATCGTCGAACTTGGTCATCTCCCTGATGGAAACGATATCACTGTGATTAGATGGTCCATAGAAAACAACATTGAAGAGAGCTTTGCGGAGTTCATCCAGGCCGTCAAAGAAGACGATTTACGGGCTATGGAGGTCAAAGGTAAAGATCAACAAGGAGTTCCAGTCAAGAAACTAGAAAATTCGCAGTTCTTCATTGGCTTAGCAAACTCTTACACTCAAATCGGATCATTTGATAAAGCCATAAAAATGTTTGAAGAGATGCTCAGAAAAGGCTCAAACGAGTCAACCCTGCTGAATGACTATGGGGTAGCCCTCCTAAACCAGATTCTCGCTACCAAAGTTGTCAAAAAAGAAAACATAGATCTTGCAAGAAAACTCATCTTTGATGCTTTTGCCTTTGACAAAAAAGTATCAGCAGAATGGTATCATTATCCAGCGTACAAGAACCTGTGTTTCCTGAGAGCAATTGAAGGCACCTATTACAATGAACAGAAAGACTCTTTCGCCGCTTTTCTGCTCGGTTGGATGTCCATTGAAATGACTCTTTACAGAATTTGGCATCAGTTCCTTACACTGAAGTCTGCAACTGGAATAGACGATCTAATGCGGTGGGATTCAGACTCAATCATAGAGGTGTTGTTCCTCGGCGAAGTTGGAGAGGAACTCAAGAGAACAAGATCCGATCTCGAGATGTTGAAGAAAACCAAGACCGACCTTGACACTCTCAAGGGAGTAAGAAACCATCTGTTGCATGGCGACATAGACAATCCCACTTCTGGCCAATCAACTCACTGTATCAACACAGCACTGAAACTTGTTCCACTTTTTCAGTCAGTCAATCAAGACCTTGAACTAGCAAAAAAGGAAAAAGACGCTGAAAGAGTCTAGATTTCCATCATTTCCATTGTTTATAGATCATAGTCAGACCATAACAACTTCGCGATTTCTCTTGTTCTCTCTCTGATCCCAAACTATGGTACTGTTTTGCCAAACACTCGTTGCAGATTGTCAAAAACGGAATTCTGTACGTCGACAAACTTGATGTTGATAATCCTGCATTTTTCTTTCATGCCCGTTGATCGTAAACTAGCAATCGAATCTCTGAAAAGGCTTGATCAGAAACTCTACAGCATGTACCACAGAATGAAGGACCTAGAAGACTACGTTAAGAACGATGTTGAAACGTTCCAGAAATTGCACGTTTATCTTCTCTCTTTGGATGCCATGAATGATTTAGAGAAACATGGAATTATTGAGATAGTAAATGATTACGAAAACAAGGCTGTGCTTGTGAGAAGAAACTATTGTTAGTTAATGTGATGACGTGAGACAGAAAATTCCAAAGATGTATGAGACTGAAAAAGTGCCTCTTGAGAAGAAAATGATCTATCAGAGATATGAAATCAAGGAGTTGGGTTTCTACTGGCTCATAGCTGAATATGATGAGAAAGAGAACCTCGCTTTCGGCTACGCTAACCTGAATGACGATGTCTGCGCTGAGTGGGGGTATATTCACATCAAAGAGTTATTGGAGAATGGTGCTAGGCTTGATGAAGAATGGAAGGCATGCACTTACAAAGAAGCCACGGAAATGATAGGTGAAGAAAGAGCGAAGGCAAGATACCTCAGAAAACGTAGTCAGAATTACTGAGAAAACTGAGCGTATAAACACAGATGGAATTAACGGAATATTTCATTCTAACAAAAGACTTACTTGACTAGCAACAAACCTTCAAAGTGAAGTATCCGAAGGGCACGACCGAGCATCCGTTGAACAAAGGCAAGAAACAAGAAATCTTGGTCTCGGTATGGGATTTTGGTGCAGTCCATCCCCAATCTGAGAGAAGTCGTTATGTTTGCAACGACCACCCAGCCAAGATGCGACCTACCTTAACCAGAACAATTTTGCGATTATACGGAGAAACCCCTGTATTAGATCCAATGGCGGGAGTAGGAACAACACTTGTCGAAGCTGTGTTATTGGGAATGGATGCTGTTGGAGTGGAATACGAAAAGAAGTTTGTAAAGCAAGCTAACGAAAATATCAAGCACGTTCAAAAATGTCACAATCCAAAGAAAATCGGAAATGCTGCATGCATACAAGGAGATGCGAGAGATCTTTCTTGTCTTACCACTTCTGAGGTTAATGCTATCCTCACTTCTCCACCGTATTACAATGCTTTGAAGAAAGGAGACGAAGGCCCTTTTTCCAGAAATAATAGGATTTCGTATAAACAGAGAGTGAAGCGTTTTCAAGGATTCTCTGAAGATAAAGGCAATATTGGAAACGTCAGTCGATTTGGCTCAATAGTTTTAAGCCCGCCTTACTTCGATGCTCTATCTTTGAATAAGGGCGGAGGAAGCAAAGCCTCAATCGGATACGAAGAAACGACTCAACATTTACAAATGAAAAGAAGCGGCCCTTTTGCTGTTAAGAAAAATTTGCCTACACCATATTCTTCCAGGCAAGAAAACATCGGAAATCAAAAAGACTATGGAATCCTTGGTTCAGTGATTTTTAGTCCACCGTATTTTTGTGCTGTGAGTGATGTAGTCAAGAGTAGACATCGCCATCCCGTAACAAAGCGAGGATTGAGCAGAAGACAAGAATATTCTGGCGATTCAAGCAACATCGGTAACATAGCCCGATTCGGTTCTATTGTTTTCAGCCCGCCTTATGCTGATGCCTTAAGTCAACAAGGTGGAAGGCAGATCGCTTACATGAAGGGAGAGAAAGGTGATAAACTAAATGATGATTCTGCTTTACCATATTCTAAAGACACCAACAACATCGGAAACATGCTTGGCCGAACTTACTTAGGCGAGATGTTAGAAGTTTATCGAGAATGCTATCGTGTTTTGAGGCTAGGCAAGTTCATGGTTGTCGTGGTCAAAGATATTCAGAGAAATTGGAAAACAATTCCCTTGGGCGCAGATACTATCAAGCTCTGTCAGTTGGCTGGTTTTGATTGTCATGACGTGATTATAAACAAGATGTATTTTCCTAGTTTTTGGATGTTGAGCCTTGCCAAGAATTCACAAAGAGACGAAGTGAAAAGAACTGAGAAGTTTCATGTTTTGAAGAGTCACGAATATGTGTTAGTTTTTAGGAAACCGAGCAAAGAGAGTTATCGCGATGAGAAGCATCAAATGAGCGGAGAATGATGATCCAAGCCAAGAAGGCCACGAGCTAGCTGCTGGAGACTTTGCTTTATACACTGTTGAGAGGAAAAAGAGAGAAGGGAAAGAATGTTGGAATTCCAGAAGAGATTGTTCAAAAGAACGAAAGCGAATTCGAGAAGATGTTGGAAAAGACGTAAATAATCTATATTTCTTTAGTTACCAATACTTCCTCTCCAAGCATGTCTATTATTTTGACCGCAACAGTTGTTTTGTCCTTTTGAATTTCTACTTCATATTTTCCCGTTATTAGATCGGTTCTCTTCTGAGGGACATCCGAGCGTTTTATGTTGAATACTTTCCCGTCATAATTGTTGTCTATCAAAACAACATCCACCATGCTCCTGAAATCTGGAATTTTGACCTTCAACAAAGATTCCGGGTCGTTCAGCCTTTCGATGATAGTTGGGGAAATGAAATTTTTGATTTCAATTATTGCATGTTTGTCTTTTCTCCTAATTTCAATCTGTGCCTCTGATGGTTTATGAATTAAGAATTTCCCGTATTTCTTGTCGGTCCTTAGCTCTATGATTTCAAACTTGTTAACAGGGTGTTTCTTGTTGTAACTATCAATCCATGGATCCACGGTTAGCTCCTTTCCTAAGCATACAACCGTGACGTTTCTGTTTTCTTCTGGCCTTTTCTTTAACTCGTCTTGAATTAGCTGCAAGTCAATCACCGATAACGGGTGGTTCATATCGATTATCTTAACCAAATTCTTTCCAAAAGTTCCTTCAAAGAAGTGATCTGTTTTTGTTCTCTCAATGCCGATGTGCTGTATTGCTAATTCGGTCGCCTCAGTTTTCAGCAATTGCAAATCATAGTCATTCACTTTATAGTAGGCGAAAGAAAAGTGATTTTGGTCTTCTTTTGCTTCGTCCAGCTTTTTCTGTTTCAGGCTCTCTTTGCTCTCAGCATATTGATCCAAAATGATTCGTTGCAGTCGCTTGCTCGTTGTCTGAATAGCACCTTTGTTAATATCAACCCCTATCCAGCGCCTTCCAAGTTTCTGAGATTCGGCACACGTTGTGCCAGACCCAACAAAGCAGTCTAACACTAGATTGTCTTGACTGTTGGAAAGAGTATTGATTATTCTCATTAGCAACTCACGTGGTTTTGCGGTCGGGAAGTCGGAAAACTCGGCAGACTGGTAATTTCCAACATCACCCCAATAGTCTTGCAGTATTTTTCCGCCATTATCTCCCAAGTACCTCTTCTTCCTCGGAATGTTACTCTCCGTGTATTGAAGAAGACCGGCTTTCTCCAATTCTTCCATCGTTTCTTTTCCAACTCGCCATCTTCTTTTTACGCCCTTCCACTCATAAAGCGGGTCTGTGGGCTGTCTGCTGGTTAATGGCGAGGTTGCATATCGTCCTTTTTCATCCTCGTGTTTATATTCGGTTTCTATGTAATCTTCATCAAAATCGATTCTTAAAATGTTGAAACCGTAATCTTCGCCTTTAGAATAAATCAACAATTTCTCTGTCATTACGCCATAAGTTCTTTTGGCATCATTTTTCGGATTTGACATTTTTACAGTTACTTCGTTAATGAAATGTTCAGGCCCAAAAACTTCATCGAACATCATTCTCAGATGGTGAGATTTTCGCCAATCACAATGAAGCACTATCACACCGCTTTTACTATTCAAAAGTTCACGTATGAGCAGCAATCGTTCGTACATGAATTGCAAATAGTTGTCATTGGACCATATGTCATGATATTGTATCAGTTCTCCCAATGCGTAGTCTTCTCCGTCCAGTCTTGTCTTTTCCTTTAAACCTCTCAATGCTACTCTCCTTACGTAATTCGCCCCACTGTCAAAAGGCGGATCGATATAAACCAAGTCCACTTGGTCCCGGAATCCGTTTGCCAATAGGAAACCCATTACGTCCACGTTGTCTCCATGAAATAGAAGATTCTGCCAATTGCCCTTTAATGAGTTAAATGTTAGATCATCTATTGGACTGGCTTTTGCTGTTGGATCAAAAGCCTCAACTAGTTGTGCAGGAAAACTCTTTACATAATCTAAGGGTTTTTTTCCAACCCAATTCAGCATTGGCCGCCCTTTAGCTTCGGTAACCTTTATCTTCCTTTTGCTCATGTTGCTCCCCCGTAAATCCATCTCATTACTTTCTGTTTGTTCTCAAAACCAATTTCGCTATCCTTTGTAACCAACAAGACATACTTTAGTTTGTCAGGGTTTAAATTCTCCATTTTCTTCATAGCCATATCTTTTGTTTCGTCTTTGAATACTTCTCCCTTGACTTCAACGATTAATATTCTCCCATCCTTTTTTCTAATAATAAAATCAGGGGTGTACATCCTCCATTTTCCATTCTTATCCTTGTACTCGAATAGAAAATCTGTCTTTTTCAGATCGGTTATGGATCCGGTGAAGTAGACATCTTCAACGTCATCAGGATTTTCGTTCAGGGCTTCAAGCAATTGGAGAAAAAGATCCTTTTCAGGTGCCGAATCCATATTGTAAGGTGAGAAATGGAAACTAAATTCCCTCGTGTTTGAATTCTTGAATTGTTCAAACCTCAGCAACAAGCTTGCGTGTTCTTTACGATACATGATTTCTGTGGTATAGACAGTTTTGCCCATCAAGTTCTCTTTTTCGAAACCATTAAGTTTGACAAGGGCAAGCGCAACTTCAACTTCTTCTTCTATTACTCTGTAGTTTCGAATTTGTTTTTCTATTTGCTCTTTCAAATTGATCAGATGAGTACTCTCAATTTCTCCTTGTGGGTATGCCTTGGCCAGCAAATCATAGATTTTTATAGCATCTAGCCTATAGACTGATGACAGCTCAATAGCTACATCGTAAATGTCTTCAAAATTCTCAGAAAGCGCTAGCGGTTCGATTGAGCTTTCTGCTAGTATGTGTCTATTCCCGATTCTTTCTTTCATGTCATATACTATTTTCTTAGCTGCCTGCGTCTGTGCAGTCGCTCTCTCTATTTTTATCTCTTCCTTGTTTCTTTCGTCTGCAATTACTTTCTGGATCTTCATTTTTATTAAGATAGGAGGAATGCCGACCTTTCTAACAACGACTTTGTCTTTTATGATTTCTTGCTTAGTCGTGTCAAGAAGTTGCAGAGTCTCACCAAATGTTTCCCTTAGTTGAGCATCCAAAACGCTCACATTATCCTTTGACAGGTAAATACGAGCTTTTTCGATATTTCCTGGGATTTGCCTTAGACATCTGGAAGATGTCTGGAGAACAAAGTTATTGCTACTTTTCAGTTTTCTTGCCAATGCAGTCGCAAAAAGGGATGGGCAATTCCAACCTTCTGTGCCCATGTTCACCAGAAGGTACACTCTGTATGGATTATGAACGTCGTTTATTCTATTGTTGAAAAGGTCTTTTACTTTTTCCTCGGATTCGTTATGCACTTCCAAGACAATGGAGGGATCTAATCCTAACTCGCTGACTTTCTTTTCAACTACCGGTTTGAGTTTTCTCAAGTCTTCAGTTTGCGGAAAATACACTGCGAGCTTCGAATATGCTCCATCATACGTCATCACGTGTCTATACTTTTTGAAAAAATCTTCTAGAACCGCATTTAGAAAGTCTTCTGAGCTAATATTGTCGTATGAATAAATGCTGTCTTTTACTTCTTTCAGTATTCCGTCTTTAATTCCCTGAGAAAGTCCATACCAATAGACAACATCCCTTAGCATCTGCTTCTTGTAGTACGGAGTCCCTGTTGTATTAACAACAACGATAACGTTGGTGTTCTTAGAAAGATAATCAACAGTCTGTCTCACTTTCTTGAGCTCATCATTTAATGACTGGCCATATGTATGGTGAGCTTCATCTGAAAATATCGCAAGACGAGGCAATGAAGCTATTGTTTGAAGTCTTAGATTAGCTATTTCTTGTTCCTCTTCGAACTGTACTTGCTGTTTATAATTTAGCAAATTCGATTGAGATGGTTTCGCCGTTGGTTTTTGGATCCTGATTTTTTCTGTGTTTGTCACAATGATATTAAAGCTACTGCCACGATTGATTGGGATGTCTTTTTCTTTGTCTTGAGTATAAGTGATTCTTACGGAACTCATGAACTGCTTGAAGAATCGTGGTGGAAGTATTTTTTCGAATGGTATGTCTGATATTTCCTTCAGAGCGCCCAATATAGTCTTGCCGGGTGCAAAAACCAAGGCATTTTTCACAAATTCATCTGGGTATTCTAAAGACATCGAGAATTCAGTGGCAATTATGGCTCCAATTAAAACAGTTTTTCCAGAGCCCATAGCTAGTGCCAAAATGTAACTAGGATATCCTAACGTGAGAGACTCTCTTACAATTTCAAGTCTATTCTTCTTTACAAATTCGTTATCGCTTTTTATCTTTTCAAAAATACTATCCAATCCACCAGAACTCAGCAGACGGATGTAGTCTTCGTCTGACAACTTGATACCTAGCGCCTTCAGTAACTTGACTGGGTCATCGTATAGCCTTTTATACAGCTTAAAAATGTGAGGCGACCTTTCAACTATTCTAAGATACCAATAAGTTTCGAGAGCTTCAAATTGAGCTTTCCTAAGATACTTCAAAGATTTTTCGCCGTTTTCCGATTCATTGAAGGCAAAACTGAGGATTTCTGCGATGGCAGGAAAGTTGCAGGAATAATTAGTATCTCGCCAGTTTTTCACTTTCTCGCGTAGCTTATTTGGAACGAATAGTTCCATTCATCCACCTGCTTTCATTTCATTTACAACTTGGTTTGGACTCTTCAATCGGTAAACTCTCTTTCGGCCATCAGTGGGGTCCAGTTTAACTTCCAGCCAGCCTGCCTGTCTCAATTCGGACAAAGCAAGGCTAATCATTCTATCGCAGTTCAACGTTTGAAAAGCTGTCTCGCGGTTGAATTCGCTATCTGTTAACCTATTCCATAAAATGGAGTAACGCAGCATCAGCCACTTTGGTAATGGTCTGGTCATCTCAACCCGACATATTTAGTATGTTACTTGTATATTTAATTGATGCGTAGAATATTAAATAGAGATGATGCTTCAGGTTTTTACTGATCGTGCATTCTATGTAGATGCTGCAAAAGGAATCGATTCATACTTACTAAAGTTTAAATCAAACACATTTCAATATACGAATAAGATGGTGAAATGCATCAACTGCTAATCAACCCCCAGAAGCCAAGACTCTGTCCAGGACGCCGTACCACATATCCTCCAGTAGAATGCGAACCATTCCATTGGATGAAAGACAATATGCCTTTTGGAACAATAACTGATATTGATGGATTTACGATTGACGAAGATAAGGAATTGGTAACAGGGCTTTTGCAAAAACGAGAGTATGACATTAATGATTACGATGCCGTACTGGATTGCACGCAAGTTAAAGAATCACTTGTGAGGTATGAGAACGAACCAGAGTGGAAACTAAGATGCAAGTTATCATTTTTATTGGAGGTTCCCTTGTTCCTGACCATATGGCCAATTGATTATCCGATAATGAAATATCCAAAGGCATCTAGTCCAATAATCGCATTCAATATCAGCCTTCACGAAAACGAACTTCAATTCGGAAAAGAATTTGAAGGTGATACAAAGGATTTGGTGGCACTTGTCAGGAAATTGCGTGGCAGAAGTCGAAGTACAACAAAGACGTTATATTTAGCAACTACAATGATGGAATGTTTTCTTGTAACTACATCTGATACTTGGCCTGGAAACCTTGACGCATTTACATGGGATCCGAAGCGAAATGTAGTTACTTCTATTATTGAATTCAAGACGCATAACAATCCAGGCTATACAATTTCAAGCCAGTACTTCGGGCAATGGCCAGAAGACAAACTGCGGCTAAAGGCGCTGGATATAATGCAGAAATACATAGCAACAAAGTCTGACAAACCTAAACTAGTATTCGTGGTATGGGGAACCGATAAATCGCACACAGAAGTTAAGCTCCAAACTATAGATAGCTTGAAATCAAGCAATGATAGATATATCAAGCGACCTATGTTTACGAACATTACCACGAAAGAATTTACTGATGAAGTTCTAGCTTATATTTAGTCTAATATTGTTAAGCATTTGTTTTGTCAGATAACGTCCAGATGAGGTAACGGGTTCGATGGAGTCTATAGGTTTTTTATATCTCCTGATATTACGCAATTCCATAACGGTGATTTCAGTCATTTTTCTTTTGTTCTTGCTTATTGGAGAAATATCGACGTATTGGAAGTACTCTTCTTCGTTTAAGAAAATCCTACCATTATAGCGAGCCCATGCAAGATTTGGGTCTAATCTAGTAATGTTGGTTATTTTTCCTTCTCCAATCAACTTTTTTTCGCCACTCACATAGAAAACAATTGTGAAGTTGTTCTCTAGACTTAGGCTTGTAAACTTCACAAACACGTCTTTGCCGCTATTGAATAACTTCGAAACATGTTCTGGCAGAATAGGAAATATCACTCCAATAGTCTTTTGTTTTGTTACCGACATGAGTTCTCTTCCAATATTCATTTTTAGAGAAAGTTATGTCTTTTATGCGTTTTGTGTGTGCGCGCTTGGCAAGATAGTGATGCGAATTTCGGCATTCTGTCTATCGACAAACTAGATGATTCCTGGCCCTCTCTTTTAGTGTATGAATTGCTCTAGATGCAATAAACCGATAGAAGGTTCTGAGATAAAATTCGCCAGAGAAGGGGATCTTATGGGTAAGCCTCTTTGTAGAAGATGTCGAAAGGATGTTGAAGAAGAATCGAGAGAGAAATACAGAGAGGGATTAGCAGAAGAGCATACGAGAAATCCTTACGAAGCGGGTATTTACAGAAGTAGGTAACGAGGAGCAGATGTCGTGGGATTATCTCAAGGTCGCGTAGTCCATCTTTGCGACCTGCGAATGCGACTAGTTAATATTAGAAATGAAATCTAATTGAAATAGAGGGTGCGTGATCATTCATCCAATCATTGATCCAGATAAGGATCAGACATTGAACCAGAATGTGTCGATAACTCCTCTACAGAATTTTTCATGTGACTTGGAAAATATAGATTTCGACAAAAACATGTGCTTGCGGCGAGCTTCTGATAACGAGTTGGCTGATATACTGAAGAGAGTTCCGGGTTATGAAGGCACGTTCAAACGTGCGCTATACCTTGTGAAGTACGTGATTGAAAAGAAAAGAGTAGGTACCGTAGACTGGGATGAGAATTCAACTTTTGTAAGAAACATCGTTCTAGCCCTGAGATTGCTGAAACCTGGCGACGTGTATGTTCCATGCTCTTTCCTTACATACGAATATGGGTTTCTTGTAAGCTGCCCAACCCCTCAACCTCCGATATCGCTTCGCTGGTACTATCTTGACAAAAAAGATGTGAAAAGTCTCAAGATGTTATGGAACAAGTTGCAGAACACAAAAAGTGACAATCCTCATTTGGAGTTTACGCTGGGACAATTCATGAAAGCATTTGAAGAAAAAGATCCAGAAGATAGAATTGTGGAGCTCCGCTACAGCTTGGATTGACTTCAGCAGAGGTTGTTTTCTGGGATAATACGTGACAATCTTCTAAGGACTAATAAGACACAACACCTTCTGAAGATAAGTGTGCGGTTCGATGCATGCTAAGAAGATAGCTCACACTGGTTATCATTGGCGTGACGAGTTAGTGAGGGAATTGCTTCCATACACAAAAGATGGAGTAGATCAAATGCTGTTGACCAACATTTTGAGAGGTTATGTTCCAACTTTCTTCCCAACTAATCTCCCTGACAGCGGAGACGCAAACTGGCTATTTGTATTCTCTCTCGCGTCGGTTGATCATTGGTGGAAACCAGAAATAGAAGCCATAGGAAATGAACTGGCTCAGCAGCATGTTCTCAACGATAAATGTGTGAAAGAAGTGTTCAGGAAAAATGAGTGGGATGCGAACACGACTGTTGAAGGTATTAGCATCGGCGATAAGCGAGGAAGATGGAAGTATGATGCTTACAAAAACAGAGTCGCAGTCGAGGTGGAGTTGAGTAGTCGTAGCCAAGTTTTCAAGGACTCTTTCAAGTTTCTGATTGGACAAGCAATGTCTCAAATAGATGTCGGGATCATAATGGTACGCAGACACTTGGTTCATAGCAAACCCTACCTCGGAAGCGTCGACCGAGACTGGCATGCAATCTATACTACATTACCTATGCTCAGGATAGCTTTCTACGGATTCTAGAAAATGCTAGCGAGCTATACTTTTGGCGAAAGATAAGTCGCACCATCAGGAGCATGATGAGAATGGCTCTGTTGAAAGGCTGTTATCGTATTTCGGCATTTCACCCATCAATAAGCTAGATGATTCTTGATGTTCAAGATGCAAAAAGGAGATCGAAGACTACGAAATAATATTCGCCAAAGAAGGGACTTTTATGGGAAAGCCTCTTTGCAGAAAGTGCCGAAGTGAAGTTGAAGAGAAATCGAGAGAAGAATATCGATTGGGACAAGCATATGAGAAAATCAGAAAGCTGTACGAGAACGACGCTTATTGAACTGTTAGACAAAGAGAACCAGAAGCGAAGAAATGAATCTCGCTGCAGAAGAAAATGGACTAAATATCACTTTTCGATCTATCAACCATGCGAGCCAATTTTTCTTTTTCGTCTTCAATAATTCTCTCTATTCTTGAATCTATGTCATTCGACCTTTCTCGATAGGCTTCCTCGGTTATCTCGCCTTTTTTCATACGAGTATATTGGATTCTCTTGAGAGCACGCAGGGGATACACTCCTTCGTTTTCATAAATCGCTTTTCTGGTGGCTTCTCCGTATTGAGCGGAGAATACAAAATAGTCAATTTCGGGAATTACAGTCCCCAACCAGTCATCCATTAGCTTCTTGTGTCCGACAAGGCAGTCGTAATTATCCGGAACGAATGCA
>Ga0315285_10002803_pt1 | contig 18233 bp, 18 predicted proteins | sample YL17G09_36_MG_FD_203698 | JGI IMG/M metagenome (GOLD analysis project Ga0315285, IMG submission 203698) | Sediment microbial communities from Yellowstone Lake, YNP, Wyoming, USA - YL17G09_36 | ecosystem: Environmental > Aquatic > Freshwater > Lake > Sediment | place: USA: Wyoming | collected... | reverse complement strand
GAACACCTTGCGGACGCACGTGCCGCCTTTGAAAATCAGGCGCTCCAATAATCCAGCGTCGGCCATGACACGTAGCGCATAAGTCAAAACGATGCCACGTTCGGCCACCGGCAGGCTTACGTCCGAGTCTCTGGCAAACCAGTCCACGAACTTTTGTTGAAGCATCACACGTTCCTGATCTCGCCCAGCAAGTGCTGCTCCGGTACGTTGACCACTACCTGCCAGCGGGCATTGTATTCGCCACCTGTTCCCCAACGGTTGGTTGGCCCTAGGTACGTCTTGGCCTGCCCCACACCAGCCAGTAGTCCGGCTTCGATCTTGGGCGGCAATGCTTCTCCGATGGTCTCCAACAGGTATCCCAATCGTTGTACCAGGGCATACGACCCCATTCGCAAGGCATAATCGGCCAGTTTGGTCAGATCCACTCGCGGGCGGGCTGCTTGAACCACCCGTGCGACCTCGGCGATTCCTCCAGCATAGTGCATCTTATCCAGGGAATCCACCACTGCCTTCTCTGGCTCTGTCATCATCACCTCGGCGGTGTAGACCCGGGTCTTCTGGTAGCCAAAGAATAAGGATGGCCTTAGAGAGACGAAGCGGTATTCTACCCCTCGGATCTCTGTAGGGCGCTTGGTCTTTGTAGTAGCCACGTAAACCGTGGCCGGGGTTTGGGAGGAAAAACCGTAAAAGTGGTTGGCGGTAGCGTAGGAATAATAGTAAGGCTCGATGAGGACGCTGCCGGCCAGCAAGGGATTCATGTCCGGCACGGCCTGGCTGCCTCGGCTGGCGGGGATAAACTGGTACTTGCCTGGCCCCAGCCGGTCCATCCAACGTTTCTTCTCTAACTGATGAGCCAGCTTACGGGCGTGGCCATAGGAGCAGTCCAGGATGTCCATCACGTCTTGCAGAGTGACGAGTCGCTTCTCCTGCCACTCTAATTCCATCACCAGTTTCGATTCCAGGTCAGAGAGGGTTCGCAGAGCCATCGTACAGGTTCCTGGTTGTCCTGCTGAGATACTGTTACTCGATCAGTAACAATATGCAACACGGTCAACTAATCTTACCACATCTCTCATTCGCAGGCAACTCTGCTCTCGCGTCTCAGCCGAACACCAGGACCGCCGCTGCCGTCGCCACGACCAGCAGGGCAGATGGCGCGATGCGGCGGTAGACCGGCCCCCACTCCGCCTTGAAGTAGGTGCGGGTCAGCGCCAGGCAGAGATGGACCGGCGAGCACATCAGCCCCATAAACCCCCCGGCCATCAACCAGATGGTCCATCCCAGCGTGATGGCGCCCCCATTTGCAGTTACCAGTGGCAGTACCACCGGGAAGCCAATGCTGTAGGCGGCCGCCAGCAGGCCAGTCAGCAGCCCGGCGATGAAGGGCACTCCGAAGGCCACCGCTGCCACCGGGACGTGCACGTCGGCCAGTGCGCCGGAAACGGCCAGGACAGCGCCGCTGTTTTCCAACACGCGCCGGAAGATCAGTGCGCCGACGATGACCACCACCGTATTCCAGGGGATGCGCTGGCGCAGGATCGTCCCCAGGTCACGCAGCGGGATGCGCTTGACTGCCATCACCAGCGCGATGGTCACCAGCAGGCTCAGGCCCAGTGCGAATTGCCCGTCAATGGGGATGGTCAGCGAGAGGACGATGACGAGCGCGATTGGCCAGATGCTCGTCGCCAGCGTGTGTAGGCTTTGTGCGCGCGGCGCCGGAGGTGGATCTTGGGCTCCGCGCCGGGATAGACCGGGCAGACCGAACAGCAAGCCACCGGCGGCGGCCGCTGCCGCAAGAGGCCACGTCGCCTTCGCCACTTGGGTAGTCGTCAGGCCCAACAGCGCCGCCGCCAGCAACACCGAAGGGTAGAGCGGGAAGACGGGTTCCCAGATGTGGCGGAACCAGTAGTTGATGAAGGTCTTGCGTTCCCGGTCTGCCTCCAGCCGGTCGCCCACCTCGTCCACCATGGGCGCCGAGAACACGGCCCCGCCGATCATCGGCAGAAGCCCGATCAGCGCTGGAAGTACGGCAATGACGATGCGCCCGTTGGGGACCAACGCCTGGAGTGCCTCGACCATCCCCTTCAATCCGGCGGTCTGGCGCAGCAATTCCCCCAGCATCATGATCAGCACGACGGACAGCACCAGCCGCAGCGTCAGCAGGTCCACAGCCGTCAGCAGGACGTCGCGTCCGATCTCCAGGAGGGGATGGGCAAACATGAGGCCAGCCGCCACGGCGGCCAGCAGGAGCACCAATCCCAGGTTCCATTTGCGGTTCAGCAACAGTACGATGCCGGCGAAGACGAGAGTCAGTTTGAGCAGTGCAATCACGGATAGTCCTTCCTGAAAATGAGTATTCGGATAGATGCTGTTCACGGCGCAGGAAGTATACACAGAAATGGTAGGAAGTCCAGCACCGGGGAGCGGAGTCCCCAGCTTGTTGGGGGTTTTTTCGCCAGAAACCCGCACAAGCTCGGGACTCCGATGGACGCGCTGGTCGAATGGACACTCCACCCATAGAGCAGGAGATCCGGTTCAGGCGGGGATGTTCCTGCCGCAAGTACATGGCCGAGCAGTGGCTCAAGATGCACCGCTTCCGCTGGACTGCGGTCCAGCGGAAGCGCGGGAGATGCACGACTCCCGCTGGACTGTGGTCCAGCGGGAGCGTAAGAGATGGAACGTGAGAGATGCACAGTCTCTCGCCGGACTGTGGTCCGGCGGGAGCAGATCCAACAGAATGCGCACTACTTACAGTGAGATGCCCTTTCCGAACGGGTCCGCCCACGTTTCCAGCGCCGCTGCCAGTTCGGGGTGCTCTTTCGCTGCTTCCTGGAGCGGGATGCCCTTCATGGTGGCGTCGATTGCCTGGCGGAAGGCCTTCCCGCCCGCCACCGGCCCCTGCGGGTGGGCGTGGATGCCGCCGCCGGAGCCGATGACGATGTCGTTGCCCAGGTCCTGCATCACCTTCGGCACCATCGAGGGGGTGATGCCACCGGAGGGCATGGGGAAGGTCGGCCGGACGTCGTAGAACGGGAACGAGAGATTGTGGGCCACGTGGATGAACTTGTCCTTGAGCACCGGCGCTTTGCCGTAGGGGGCCGGGAAGACGACGATATCGGCGCCGGCCAGGCGCGGCAGTTTGCCCAGGATGAGGTGCGAACTGACGCCGTGATAGGGCGACATGTAGTACGCACCCGCCATGTCCATGTGGCCCAGAATGGGCACGTTGATGGCCGGGTCCTCCGCCAGCGCCCGCAACACCGGGAAGCCGGTGGCCAGGTAGTTGACCATGAGCGCGTTGCAGCCCAGTTCCACCGCCCGGTGGGCGTTCTCGAACACCTGCGGCACCTCGTCGGTGACATTGACGGTGTACAGTGTGTGCTCGCCGGTCTCCTCGTACACCTGCCGCTCTGCCTCCATGTAGAGTTTCACCCGCGTGTGGATCTCGTTGAAGGAGGCATTGGCCAGGAGTTCGTCGTCCTTGATGATGTCGCAGCCGCCCAGCGCTGCCGCGCGGAAGAGTTCGACGCCCACTTCCGGCGTGTAGCCGGTGCAGGGCTTGATCATGTTGTTCAGGAGCGGCCGGTCGGGCACGCCCAGAAGTTCCCGGATACCCTGGATGCCGAACCTGGGTCCCTGGAAGCCCTCGACGAACTTCCTGGGGAAGCGCATGTCGAGCACCTTGAGTTGGCCGGCCATCGAGATGTTGCCGACCACCGTCGTCAGCAACATGGGGATCTGCGAGCCGATGTTGACCTGGGGGAAGGCGATCTGGATGATATAGTTGCGCATCTCCAGGTTCGACGGGACGGAGAACTCGAAATCGGGCACCTCGTAGACGCCGATGACCTTGGCCACGTGCTGGCAACGTACCTCGGGCGTCTCTCCGGGCACCGGAACCCACGTGCCGGTGGATTGCTCGATCGCCAGCGCGGGGGCCAGGCGGGGGATGGGCACGCTGGCCGGGTACGCGGCCATGTACGTGCCAATGATATACTCTTCATAGTCCACCCCATCGGGCAAGGCGATGGGCAACGATTCAACGTCCATTCTTGACATCGTGTGACCTCCTCTGGTCTGGAACTTTTTCGTCTTGACTCATCCGTTTATCCGCTCTTTCATCCGTTTATCCGTTTCTTCATCCGCTGACACAGTTCTGTCCTTCCACAGCCCCTTTGGCAGCAGCACCCGCATCTGCTCGACGATGGCTACTTTCTCTTCCCAGGACAATGCCGCGAGTGCCCGCCTGCGCTGCGCTTTGGCGGACAGTATGTTGGAGATGTCTGGATAAGTCGGTTGCATGGGCCCCCCTGTTACCCATTCCCACTCAAAAATCGCCTGCGAAAGTCCTCCCACCTGGACGTTAAACCGTGGCGCACGACGATATCTTCCAGGACCGCCTGGTCCAGCGCGTCGAATTCAAAGAACTGGACCAGCCGCGCATGATCTTTCGGCCGTCCCGTCTGCAGCATAATGGCAGCCAGGTGCTCTGCGCTCAACACGCGGGTGGGCATTGAGCCAAATTCGACGTCAATCGCTTGCGCTAAAGCCTCTTCCGTCAATTTATTGTAGACAGGAAGAAACTGCACAGGCCAGCCTTCGATGACAATACATTCGCCTTGCGGTGTATAGCCGCGCTGAGTGAGATAGGCGTAGATGGGCGTGGTCGAAATCAGCCCAGACGGCGAGACAGGAAGAACCACAAAGATATCGAGATCATAGGTCTGAACAGGTTCAATGTACCGCGTGGCCGCGACTGCCCCGCCGATGGCGTAGCGTCCGATGATACCTTCCTGTTCCAACTGGTTGATGACTGCCAGTGTTCTTTCCATTACGAACCGCACTCCCGGAACCGTATTTCGTTCACCTCGTGGTACAGTTCACGCAGGCAGCCGTAGATACGCCGGTAGACCCGGTAGAGACAGTCGTATACCTCGGCATTACACGCCTGGGGCTCGAACTCCCGCTCCACGCGCACGACCTTGCCGAGCGCCTCAAAGTCCGGGTACAGTCCCAGCCCGACGGCGGCCGTGAGTGCCGCGCCCACCGCCCCCGCCTCCTGTGGGTTGGCGACGGTCTCTACCCGCCGCCCGGTCACGTCGGCAATGATCTGCATCCACGGCGTGCCCCGCGCTCCCCCACCGATGACGCGCAGGACCGGCAGCGGAAAGCCAAAGTGCTTTTCCACGATCTCGATCATCCAGCGCAGGTTGTAGGCCACGCCCTCGTACACCGCCCGCAGCAGGTGCTCGCGGGTGTGGTCGGCGCTCAGGTTGAAGAACGTCGAGCGCACCCACGTGTCGGAAACGGGGGAGCGCTCGCCGTACATCCACGGCGTGCAGATCAAGAAATCGGCGCCGGGCGGGATCGTCTCCACCTTCTGGTCCATCAGCGCGTAGACGTTGACGACGTTCGGGTCGGCCTGCTCGGCCTGGTAGAACTCGTCGGCGATCCACTTGAGGCACGCCCCGGCCGTCTCCATCTCCGAAAAGAGCAGCGCCTTTGCGGGGTCGGCCGACTGGATGGAGGCGACGCCGTGGCTGCCGGTGGGGGTCTTGCGGGTGACGACGCCCACCCAGCCGGAGGTGCCCAGGTAGATGTGGCCCGCGCCCTCGCCAACCGCGCCGGAGCCAACCGCCGCCCCAGGCGCGTCCCCCCCGCCGCCAAAGATGGGGGTCCCTTCCAGCAGCCCACACGCCCGCGCTGCCTCGGCCGTCAGGCCTCCCACCTGATCAATCGAGCGCACCAGCGGCGGGAACTTGGCCTGGTCCAGCCCGATGTAGCGGATGATCCAGCGCATCCAGTCCTTGCTCTTGAGGTCGAGGCAGAAAGCCGAGGCGCACGACCACTCGAACACCATCTTGCCGGTGGCACGGTAGGTGAGATAGCCGTTGACGTCCAGGAAGCAGGCCATCCGGTCATAGATCTCCGGCTCATTCTCCTTGAGCCAGAGCAACTTGGGCAGGCCGTCTTTGCCAGAGAGTTCCGCGCCGGCGACCATGGCGAAGACGTGCCGCCCCAGGAACTTGTGCATGATGCGTTCCGCCTGCTGGGGTGCGCGCCCATCCAGCCAGATGATGGCCCGTCGCAGCGGCTCATAGGTAGGTGCAGGCCCCGCGTCTGCCCCGACGCGGCCCATGGGCACGATGCCAATCATCTGGGTCATGTAGACCGAGGCGACCACGTCTCGAGGCGAGACGCCCGATCGCGCCAACACCTGCTGCGTGGTCGTGGCGACCGCGCGCCACCAGTCCTCCGGCTCCTGCTCTGCCCAGTCAGGCCGAGGATAATGGACCGCGTAAGGCTGAAACGCACTGGCATAGATCTTCCCTTCCGTATCCACCAGCGCCGCCTTGTTGCCGCTCGTCCCTACATCATGTGCAATGATATACTGCTGGCTCATAATGGTGCCCTCCTCCTCTGCCCCTTACGCATCAAACATTACGAATTACGAATTACGAATTACTCTTCCGGCACCGCCTCCGCAACCATCATCTGCAGAATCGTCTCCTTCATCTCCGCCGTCATCTGGGAGACCTGCTCCACGCAGAACTTGAACGTCTCCAACACCCGCTCCATCTGCTCGCCGGTGATGGTCAGCGGCGGCTTGATCTTGACGACGTTGCGCAGCGTCGGCTTGCCGTCCACGATTTCGGGCATGCTCACGTCGAAAATCACGCCCAACTTTTTCGCAAACTCGACCAGGGCAGCCGCCCGCGCCGTCGCGGGCGCCTTGCTCTCGCGGTCCTCCACCAGTTCGACGCCGATGAACAACCCCGGGCAACGCACGTCGCCGATGATTTCGCACTCCTCCTGCAAGTGGCGCAGGTAGGCGGTGGCTTTCTCACCCAGGGTGCGCGCCCGCTCGCACAGCCCGAGGCGCTCGACGACCTCGATGCTGGCCAGCGCGGCCGCAAATGGCAGCGGGTCGGCGCCGAAGGTGGTGTGCTCCTCGACCACGGAGAATCCTTTGAGGTCGGCCCGCGTCACCAGCGCACCGATGGGGAAGCCCCCGCCCAGCCCCTTGGAGAGCACGAACATGTCGGGCATCACGCCATAGTACTCGGCCGCACTCATCGTGCCGATGCGCCCGAAGGTGGTCTGGCACTCGTCGAAAATCAGGAAGATGCGATGCTTGTGGCAGATCTCCTTCAGTCCGGCCAGGTACCCCGGCGGCGTAGGCACCTGGCCGCCGGCCCCCTGCATCGGCTCGATGAGCAGGCCCGCGATGGTTGGGCTGGTCTGGTAGCGGATCGCCTGCTCCACCAGTTCCAGGCAGGCCAGCCCGCACGTGCGGAGCTCTCGATCCAGCGGGCAGCGGTAGCAGTAGGGATAGGCGAAGCGGACAAAGTGATCGCGCCCGAAGCAGGGGAAACGGGTGATGTAGGGGAAATACTGGCTGGCGGTGAGCGTCGCCAACGATGCGCCGTGGTAGCCGTGGGAGGCGACCAGGAAAACGTCGGCGCCGGGCTTGTTGACCATCGCCAGTTTCATGGCCGCCTCGTTCGTCGCACCACCCCCCTGCACGTTCAGGCAGACTTTGCGGGGTTCGCCGGGGAAGAGGGTCGAGAGGCGGTTGATCAGCTTGATGCGCGGGATGGTAGGATAGGCGTAGCGTACGTGCGTCAGGTATTTCATCTGCTCGACCACGGTCGCCAGCACGTCGGGATTGCAGTAGCCGACGTTCAGCGTCCAGGCCTGGGCGGTACAGTCAATGTAGGCGTTGCCTTGATAATCGTACACGACGGCGCCGCCCGGCTCGCCACGGTGGAGAATGGTGCTTCTGAGCGGCGTAAGTGAGAACTGGCGAGCGTGGGCCACCTCTTCGTCGCTCACCTGGCCTACCAACGAGGCGATTTCTTCTTCGGTGAGCACCTGCGGGGAAAACGGTTCAGCCATAGTCATACCTCCTGTTGCAGCCCCCGGGGACGGGGGTCAGAGCAGAGTTCGTAGTTCGGGCCGGCGATGCCCTCGAACAGCATCTTCAGGACGGCCTCCAATTCCGAGCCCAGTGTAGCCGGTTGATTATCGCTTGCTGCGATCCAGCGGGAGAACGCGGCGAAATAAGCGCCGGTGAGCGCGCCGGCGACGTCGGTGGAATTGAGATCGGCGCGGATCTCGCCCTGGGCCTGGGCCTGCTTCACCAGCCGCTCGAAGAGCGCCTCGACCTGGGTGACGGGGGTAGAGATGTCGGAGGGACGCAGCATGGTTTCCAGGAGCACGCGCCGCGTGAGGCGCAGGCGGGGAGCGGTGTCGGCCACGAGCAGGCGCATCACCTGCTGGATTTTCTCGACCGCGCTGGTGACGTCGGCCAGGTCTACCGTCACCAGGCGACGCAGGTCGCATACCTCCTCAGCCGCGATTTCGGCCAGCAGGCTTTCCTTGGTGGGGAAGTAGTTGAAAAAGGTGCCTTTGGAGACGTCGGCGGCCTCGGCAATCTCTTCGATGGCCGTGGCGTCGAAGCCGTGGGCCTGAAAGAGATCGCGGGCGGCCTTGAGGATGCGGGCCTTGTTGGCCTGCTTCTTGCGTTCGCGCCGGGAGAGTTCTTGCTCGCTCATTACAACCATCACGCGGCCGGCTCTGCCGCGCCCCCACCGATTGAACCACCAAGACACACAGAGCATCAAGAACACAAAGGCTTAGGAGTGACAATATTATACCAAGATGCACTTTCGTTGTCAAGTACAAAAATGGACTATAGTACAAAAAGGCGGTGGATTTGTCCACCGCCTGGTTGATGATCCACATTGTAGCCTGGTAGGCCTGGCGCTACGTTACCTCTCCTACTGCCGTTCCTCTACTACTTACCAGCCGGGCTGCGCTGCGCAGGACAAAAATCGCCACGAGGCCGGCCAGCGTGGTCACGACACCCGCCGCCACAAAGACGACCTGCACCCCAATCAGTGAGCCGAGCATGGCTGAGACCCCCTCGGCCATGGCGGTAGAGGCGACGACGAGCATATTGACCGCCGATTGAACCCGCCCCCGCACGGCATCGGGTGAGAGCGCCTGGGCGATGGTATCCAGTGCCCCGCGCGCCATCACCACGCACATGCCGATGATGGCGATGCTGACCAGGACGACGGCGTAGTTGGGCGCGAAGGCAAAAGCAATGATGGCGATTCCGGCTACGGTCAGCATCCCGCCGACGATCGTGCTCGTTGAGAGCCGGCGGGAGAGCCGGCTGACCATCAGTCCGCCCATCACCGACCCCAGGCCGAGCATGCTCATGGCGATCCCGTATTCCAGCCCGCTGGCCTCCAGTTCTTCCTTGAGGTGGGGGATGGCCAGCAGCACGATCGCTCCGATTCCAAGCGTGGCGATGGCCGTGATGATCAACACCTGGCGCAAGGCCCGGTTGTGGCGGATGAAGTTGAGCCCGGTCTTCATGTCCTCCCAGACTGTGTTGTCCTCGGCGGTGTGCGCCTGTTCTGGCACTGTCTCGGGGATATTCATCACCGCGATGAGGATCGTGGAAACGAAGAAGGACACACTGTCCAGGACGATGGCCAACGGCGCCCAGATCTCGACCGCAGCGCCGGCAATGACCGGTCCCAGGATCAGCGAGATGATGTAACTGCCCTGGATCAGGCTGTTGGCGGCGAGGAGGAGGTTGTGTGGCACGATGTTGGGAATGACGGCGTTGCGTGCCGGGTAGAAAAAGACGCCCATCAGCGCCAGCCCTGCTGCCGCCAGGTAAAGGATCCACAGGTGCTGGACGCGGGTGACGAGGAGGACACACAGGACGATCAGGCCGCGCATGATGTCGGCCACGATCATCACCAGTTTGCGGTTCCAGCGGTCGGCCATCACCCCGCCCACCAGCCCAAAGACGAGTTGTGGGGCCGCAATCGAGATGGCGGGGATGAGCATGGCCAGCGGCGAGCGGGAGAGGTTGGAGATCAACGTGATTGCAGCGATCAGCAGGCACTGGTCGCCGATCTGGGAGAACAACTGCCCGGCCCACAGCAGCCTGAAGTCACGGTTGTGAAAAAGTGTGCGGATCGCCTGGTGTTGGTCCTGCGGGCGAGAGGAAAGGGGCCTGGCCTGGCCTCGCTGTTTCGCCACGGGTTCTCCGGCCAGGGCCAGGTCTCCGGATAGTTTTTTCGACATGACGCTACAGTTCCTTCTCGTAGACGCGGTAGGTACGGTACACCTGTCCACCCAGCATCTCGGCCGTGCGCCGCATCATCACGTTGTTTTCCAGGATCCAGGAGATCTCAGCCCGCCGGTAGCGGGGAAGCGCCGCCTCGGCCATCTTCAAGAAGAGCACTCCTTCCACACCCCGTCCCCGATACTGTTCCAATACCCCGCCGGCAAAACCACGGATGGTGTCCACGCGGTGGCGCACCTTCCAATGCCACAGCAGTTTGACCATCGTCCACCACTCGGGCACGCCCGGGCGGGGATAGGCCCGCAGCAGCGCCTGGTTGAGGTCGGGCAAAGGCAGCATGGCGCCGATCGGCTCGCCATCCTTCTCGGCAAACCATATCACGTCCGGGTCCACCATCTGCTTCAGCCCAGCGGCGATGTGTTCAATCTCGGCGTCGGTCAGCGGCACAAAACCCCAGTTCTTCTCCCAGGCCGAGTTGTAGACGCGCTTGAAGCGGGCTACCTCCTCCTCGAAGTGGCGCATCTCCGCCTGGCGCACGGTGAATCCGCCGCGCTCCAGGACCTTGTGGGCCACGCGCAGCAGTTTGGGGGGCAGGTTCTCCCCCCGCGGCCCGAATTGGGTCAGGTCCAGGATGTAGGCCACCAGGTCCATCGCCTTGTGGAAGCCGGCGCTTTCGATGAAATCCACATAGTAGCGCGGGTTGTAGGTCATCATCACCACCGGCGGGCCATCCCAACCGTCCACCAGCAGGCCAATCTCCTCGTTGGTGGAGAAATTGGCCGGGCCGCGGATGGCGGTCATCCCCTGTCCCCGTACCCAATCGCAGGCGGTCTCCAATAGCGCCTCGGCCGCCTCCCGGTCCGGCAGCACCTCGAACAGGCCAAAGAAGCCTACCTGCTCCCCCTGGAACTCGTTGTGCCGGTTATTGAGGATAGCAGCGATGGTACCCGCCGGCTGGCCGTCGCGGCGGGCCATGAAGAGTTCGACCTGTGAGTGTTGATAGAACGGATGGCGGCTTTTGTCGAGAAATTCCACCCGTTCGGAGATGATGGGCGGCACCCAATAGGGGTCGTTCTTGTAGACCTCCCACTGGAAATGGATAAATGCAAGCCGTTCCTCAGGTGTCTGTACCGGGTGGATCGTCAATTGGCTGTTTGCCATGCTGTTTTCCTTTCGCTATTGCCGGCCGGATCGCGGTGGACGCCCCGATTTGTCGGGGACTCCCCGGTTGGTGAGGGGGTCTCTCTACTAATGGCACTAATGGCACTAATGGCACTAATGGCACAGCCCCGCGTGTCGGCCGGCAATGGGCCAGGCTGTCCTCATTCCTAGTCCTGCATCGGGCAGGGGCAAGCCCTGCCACTACGGAAGTGGGCTGGCTGGTGGTTGGTTTTTGCCGCTGAACTGGTACCACAGGAAGCCACCGAGCGCACCCAGGCCGGCCCCTAGCGCAACATTCACTGCGGCGCACAGGCAGTTGCCGCCAAGGTTATACATCCAGTAGGTCTGTGGGGTAATTGGCACCTGGATGTTCAGTTGGCGGTAAAGTTCAGCCGCGCCTTGGGGACCCACGATAAGGCCGTTGGCCACAGCGCCGATCATGTGTCCGATCAGGCTGCCCACTGTGGCGAGCGCGCCGGCCTTGGCCCCCTCACCCGCGCTGCCCCCCGACGTGGCAGGGCGCTCCCACACGGCGGCCAGCACGCCGACGCCCAGTCCCAGGAGCAGTGCCACACAAGGGTTACAGAATGGCGGATCAGCGCGGCGATGATCGCCAGCACGAAACCGACACCTGCACCGATAAGTCCTGCTTTCAACATGGTGTTCCTCCTTCATTCGTATGTGCCTGCAGCCACTCACTCACGTAACGGGCAAATGTCTCAAAGTCTTCCAGGTTCTCCTGGAGATACCGGTAGACCTTCTGTAAATCTACCTCAAGGTACAAGTGTACCAGCACGTTGCGAAACTTGGCCATGCCGACCAGTTTCTGCGCAAAGTCGGGCGGCAGGACGCCTATCTCGGCCAATTTTGGGAAAATGTCCTTGTACTCATCAGGTACCATGACCCACTGGTCGGCCAGGATGATGCTGCCGACGTCAAGCGCGGCCTGGATGGCGAGCTGGAAATTTCGTTCCGTTGCGCTGACCAGAACGTGATCGCGGACGAACTCGTCATACGTCGGGGGGCAGAGTTCCCGCAGTGCGTTCACGCGATTCGCGATGACGCTCAAGCGTGCCACGATAGGGGTTATATCCACTCAGTAACTTTCCCTTCCGCGCTTTGTCCAGGATGGCGCGCGCGTGCCGCTTCAGGATTGGCTTAAAGTCCAGGTACTCGTTCAACGCCCGCAGGCGGAATTCGATCATCGCCTGGCGGTCGCGGCAGAAGAGCACGATGCCATCGCGCAGCACGGCATAGCGCAGCGCCGGCGGGGCCTGATTGAGGATCAACACGTCCACGTCGTCTGTATGGAATAGTTCCATCAGCCCACCGATGATCTCGAGCCGCATTTCAAAGCAACGATCAGCATCAGGATAGCCGTCCAGCAGCACAGCCACGTCCACGTCGCTGTGCGCCCAGGCCCGCCCGCGCGCGTGCGAGCCGAACAGGTAGGCCAGCACCACCCCGTCCAGCAAGGCAAAGTATTGCTCCAGTTTACCCGCGTACTGGCTGAGGTCTAACTGTCTCATGCTCCTGCACCGACAAGCCCCATTTTCAGCATCTTGCCCCTACTATTGTACACCAGGGTCGCATTGGCGCAAAGTCACAACCCAGGCCTCAGTCTGTCTTTCCGACAGGCTAGAAAGCCTGCCCCACCTGGCGGGGGCAGTGGGGGTCCGAGTCGCCGAACTCACCACCGAAGGCCATCACCACCGCCGGGCAGCCCCGGCACAGGCTCAAGTACCGGCAGGCACGGCATGGCCCACGCATCGTGTCCTCCAGCGCCCGAAAGCGGGCGAACACGGCCGACTCGCGCCAGGCACGCATCACGTCGCCGTCGCCCACGTCCGACCAGCGTACGTGGCTGCACGGGAGCACCTCCCCGTTTTGCGTCACGGTGACGAACTTGCGGGCCGCCGAACAGCCCCACACACCGGCCTGGTACAGGGCCTGGGGTGGCCGGTGGGTCAGCAGGAAGGTGAGCGAGGCATCTACTGTGACTCTCGTCGTTGGGCGCTCGAGGCTTGATGGGCGGGGAGCGGCGGCCTGCAGGCGGTGCAGGACGTCGGCTACCTGGCGATAGTCGGCCGCGGTGAGGGACTCGCGCTCCAGCCAATCATCTGCGGTGGTGGGGGGCTTGGGACGCAGGAGATTGACAGTGGCAGCGCCCATCTGCTGCCCCAGGCGGATGACTGTCTCCAGGTCCACGAGGCTGGAGCGAGTGACCAGGAAGTTGATCCCAAAGCGCAGCCCGGCCGTCCGGCAGCCCTCGAGCGCCCGCAGCGCGGCGGCGAAGTTGGGGCGGGTAGTGCGGTTCGTCTCTTCCGACGCACCGTTGAGCGAGATTTGAACCTGGCCCAGCCCGGCCTCCCGCAACGCGGCTACCGCCTCGACCGTCAGGAGGTTGCCGTTGGTCGTGAGGTTGGGGACGAGGCCGCTCCGGCGGGCCAGGCGCACCATTTCGACGAGGCGCGGGTGCAGCAGTGGTTCGCCGCCGCCCAGGGCGACCTGGAACACGCGGGCCTCCGCCGCCTGACGGACGACCCGCTCGAACAGTTCGAAGGGCGCATCGGTCGGCGTGACGGTTGAGCCCGGGCGGGCCGAATAGAAACACCCGGCACACGCCTGGTCGCAGCGGCCGGTGACGGAGAAGTGAATTGTCTCCGGGGCGGCCAGCGCGCGGAATGGAGCCGTCGTCGTGGGGGCTGCCTCACGCACCGCGGCTACGCGCTCCAGGGAGCCGTCGGGTAGACCTTCCACCACGAAGCGGTGTTCGCGCAGGTAGGCGACGAAGAACGGCGGGTAGTCGCGCAGCCTGCCCTTGAGCAGGAAATAAAGCGCGTCCAGCCCCTCCAGGTCCAGCAGGGCCGTTTCGGCCGTTTCCTGCTGGAAAAGCAACGCGCCGCCTGGTTCAGGCCGGATGATGGTATGGGATGATAGAGCAGCCATCAATAAATGGAGTGAGTCTCGAGCTTCAGCCCGCTCTTCTTCGCTGCCAGCCCCAGCAGGTAGTCGTAGTAGGGGAAGATGAACTGGCCATCGTCCATCCAGCGGCCGGTGACGACGAAGGTGGCGTCTGGATTGAGGCGCACCCGCAGCGTGACGCTCTGTTGGCGATTGATGTCCTCTGCCACATAGTCGCGCGGCTCGCCGCCCTGGAAAGACTCCCAATCGGCCATCTCCGCCAGCAAACCGACCTCTTTGTACGACTTGTGGACGAGGTTGTAGGCCCGCTTTTGCTCGGCGGGGGCAAGTTCCCTTGTCGGCACCAGGGCACAACCCAGGAAGAGGACGACGCCATCGAAGGGAATCTCGGTCTCGGAATAATAATCTCCTTCTTCCACCAGGCTGCCGGGCTCGAATTTCTCAGAGTCGTGATCTGCCCACATCTGCTCCTGTTCCTCGGTCAGTTCGAAGCGAAAGGTTCCGGCCTCCAGGAGTTCCTGCCGGTGAGCACCCACGTAGTTGAGGAGCGGCTCGATGGCCCGCACGCCGATACGGCTGGCCCTGTAACTGGTGGGGTCGAATTTGGCGATCTGTTTCTCCAGGTGCTCCAGCGCCTGGGCCGTCAGTTTTTCCTCCAGAGCACCGTGTGTGCGGATAAAGTCGCGCAGCCGGACCAGCGGTTCCTCGAAGAGCAGGTGGTGGGAGCGAACAAAGTAGCCGGAGGTGAGCAACCCTCGCACGAGTGTGCCCAGTTGCTCGGGCTGAGGCACCTGAACTTCGTAGGCGGCCTCTGACGAGTCAATCTCGTATCCGTGCCAGTGTGCTTTGAGCATCATACCCTCCTTCGCGGTATTCATACCTACATCACAAATGCCAGCGCCTGCATTACCAGCACCAGCACGCCCAACGCCAGGGTGGCATAGTTGGCAAACTCGCCCAGCGGGTAGACGTAGGTCTTGATGATCTGGCCATCTTCCAATTCCAACTCGCGCAGCTCAAAGATCGGGCGCGGTGCGCGGCGGAACCAGCCTTTGGCCTTGCCGGTCGCCCCGACCAGGCGATCGGCCCGCAGCAACCCAAACAGCGTCTCCCACAGCCCGATGGGCTGCCGGTAGTCGAGCACGATGTAGCCGGAGCGGTCCTGTAAGACCAGGTCTTCGCTCCAATACAGGCCGGGGATGCCCTTGCCGATGATGCGCCCCTGCAGCGTTCCGGGCACAGCGCGCACGCGGCTGACCTTGACTTCGCCCACCAGTTCACTCACCGTGCGCGGCCGGTCCATGCCACGGGGGTAGGCAAAGCGCCGCTTGAGCCACCACAGGGCTCCCCAGACCAGGAGCCCGATCCCCACGCCGGCCAGCGGCAGGCCCGCAAAAACACCCGCTACCGCAACTCCCGCGCCCACCAGGAAGCCGAGCCCTGGCATGCTGTTGATCGCGAAATCCACCAGGAATTCGTCCCAGTAACTCTCCGGCTGCTCGGCGCGGAAACTGAAACTGGGCATCTGGTGCAGCACTTCGGTTTGCTTTTCGAGCGCGCGGATGCGCTTGGCCGGCAGCGGGTGGGAGGAGGAGAGTTCGTACCACATGGCCCACGGGTTCCACAGGTCCCACTTCATCGCGTTGGTCATCGCCTCGGCCGAGACCATGCCGGTGCCTGCTCCGCTCAGTGCGAGCACCTGGGCCACCTTGGGGTCAAAGATGCCAAATGCGCGCCCGGCGACCATGCGCGCGTCGTCCTTCTTCGCGCCTTCCTGGGGAGCGCGCGCCAACCCGTAGGCAACCTTGACCAGCGCCCGCGCGAGCGCGTCGGGCTGCCCGGTCATCTGGCCTGAGAACTGGTCGGCATAGTACTCCCGCACCCGCGAGAGCAGGAGCACGATATATTGGCTAACGAAATAAGCCACGTAAGCGACCAGGCCGGCCAGCGCGATGTATCCGCCCCCGCCGCCTCTCCTGCTGGTGCGCCGGCTGCCGCGTCCCACACCGAAAGCGAAACGGGCGAAGATGTACAGCAAGAGCGGCACGGCCGCCGCCACCGTCATCACGACAAAGTCCCAGTGCGCGACGTGGCCCAATTCGTGGCCCACGACGCTGTTGACCTCGTCCGGCGCCAGCAGTTCCAGGAGCCCGCGCGTCACGACCAGCCGGGCATCGCCAGGGTAATGGCCGAAGGTGAAGGCATTGGGATTGCCATCGTCAATGAGGCCAAAGCGGGGGAGCGGGAGTTTCCGGCGGGCACACGTCTCCTCGATGAAGTGGGCCAACGCCGGGCTGACTTGCCCTGGCTCGATCCACTGAATTTTGTAGATCCATTGCAGGATGTAGGGGCCGATCAGGTATTGGAGGGCCAGCGAGCCGATGGCGAAGATGACCGCCACGCCGATCGGAAGGTCAAAGTAGGCGACGATCATCATGCCGACGGCGAACAGCAGGCCGAACAGCAGAGCGAGCACGAGCGTCGAGCGCAAAAACAGGTTCACCATAGTGCACCTCCAGACAGGCAATTACCAGCCGCTGGACAAGATGGCATCTTGTCCAACTTTCGCAGACCAGCAAGGAACATGATAACACAAAGACTGAGAGGGGTCAATCAGCGGGGGACCCGGCACTATGCCACGGGAATGAGGTAGCCAGTCAGCGAGCCTGGCGGGGTCAATCGGAGAAAGTGGAGAATGCAAGTGGAGAGCCATCGGCGGCGACCAGCCACACGCCCACCCGGCACTCCACGCCCTGCTCGTCCACGAAGGTGACGGCGGTCGCGTGGGGCGGAACATCGGCCGGTACCGTGGGAATGTCAGCCTGATCGCAGGGCCGTTCGGTATAGCGCGTAAGCGGGTGCTGGGGTCCGATCACGGTGATGGTATTGGGGTCGGGCATCCCTTCGACGGCGAAGATGGCCACCCAATCGCCATCGGCAGGCAGTCCATACTGTACCGCGATGGCGCGGGTGTAATGGTTCAGCACGTCGGCCGCATAGTTGCGCGGGACGCGCTTGTGAGTCTTCTCCCATCCGCCGTTATAGGCGGCCAACGAGTAATACAGGTCCCCCTCGCCGTCGCGGACGATGTGGGCCAGTGTTCCCGTGCCCCAGAACACGTTCGTCCACGGGTTCTTCAGTTCCTCGGTGCTGGGGCGCCATTCGAACGGCATGATCCCCATCAGCCCGACGGCCCCTGCCGGGCTGGAGTCCCGCGGGCGGCCGAGCGATTCCTTCCAGATCACGGCCGCAACGAGGTCTGGGTCCAGGCTCCGTTGCGTGGCGTACTGGAGGATGATCGGTTCCCAGCGGCTGACCGCCTTGTCCCAGTAGGGAGACAGAACCGGGGCGTTGGGAGGATCCTCGCCCTGTGCCAGCGCAGGGCAGGGGAATGCCAAGATGGTTATTGCCGCCAGAAGTGCAATCGCAAGAGCCAGGTTCCTTGGTCGCATCGGAGCGCCATTACTCCTCGTCCCCCACTGTGGGACGTGGGGGAACTGGTGCTACTATAGTGGAAAGCAAGCGATTTGTCAAGCTGACGTTCCGCAACGAGAAGTGCGAAAACCTGAGATTGCTGTCAATACAGATGCGCATACTCTTCCTCGAAGATCTGCCGCCGGATCTCCCGCAGGTTGGCGATCACTTCGTCTTTCGTCTCTCCCAGGCCAAAGCCGCCAGTGGCCCGCACTTGCTGCTGAAGCAGGCGGAATTCCCGCTGCCAGGCTTCGCGCCGCATTTCAGCCAGGCGACGTTGCACGGCCTGCGAAATGAGGTCGAGCAGGCTGGAATAAGCGAATTCTTCTTGCGCCCACAGGAGTTCGCGGTACAGACCCTCGGGAATTTCCCAGGTGATTTCACGGGATGACATATCACATCTCCATTCGAATGGCTTGCAGGCAGTATACCATCGGCCTGTTGGCCTGTCAAACATACTCTTGCCGCGGGCCTGGGCCGGCTGTCACGGCACCCCCCACTAGCGTGGGGGGCTTGCGCGGGGGTATGGTCACGGCTGCGCCAGGTCGCCTGGGCCGGC
>Ga0315285_10002801_pt1 | contig 18244 bp, 19 predicted proteins | sample YL17G09_36_MG_FD_203698 | JGI IMG/M metagenome (GOLD analysis project Ga0315285, IMG submission 203698) | Sediment microbial communities from Yellowstone Lake, YNP, Wyoming, USA - YL17G09_36 | ecosystem: Environmental > Aquatic > Freshwater > Lake > Sediment | place: USA: Wyoming | collected... | reverse complement strand
CAGGGTTGGCTTGCTTCGAGGAATTAGCGGCGCATATAACGAGCGGGTCAACGCCGCGACGGGGCATGCTCTACAAGCCTCGATTGAGCGGAACCTTTTCCTCGGCTCGTTTATTCTGAGTGTGGTGATTTCGCTTGCTCTTAGCCCTTGTTCACTGGCCCTCGTGCTTCCCGCGGTGATGTACACGCTTTTCAGCGCCCCTACTCCTTTTCATGGCGGTTTCTTGTTAATGGCGTTCGGGGTAGGGCATGCTCTGCCGGTGGTTTTTCTCAGCGTAGTGGCTGCCTCGGCCCGTAAGTTTTTGAGGGAGAGGCTGGTGGGTATTGGTTCAGGATTCACTAAAGCATCTGGGGCTGTTTTTTGTGTTATCGGGATTTTACTTATATTATACTCTTTGAAATATTTCTGAGTGAATAATAGTTAATGGAAATAACTTGTAACATAAACCAGTCTAAACTATGATAAAACGAGGTGGCTGGTACTAGTCACACACGTTGAGTGAGTCTAATTATGAATACACCAAGGCGCTAAATGTTTTTTCGACGAGCATGTTGTCAAGTACCAGGTTTCCGAATTAAATGAACTTATGTAACTTTGTATGATGGGAGTCCTTAAGGCAATTATGATTGACTTATGCCCTCAAAGTATCCTAATCACGGGTTCAAGTGAGACCTTAGCTTTTATCGACTGCCAAACGAGGCTGTACTTCTCAGCCAGCTCCAGCGCACGACGGACCCGTTCCTCGTCGCAGCCTCTCACGACTATTCGCGGACGCAGCACCATATGATCAAAGGTAGAGGTCCTATCTAGGAACTCCTCAACGTGCCCCTCCGCCTCACACGTGTAGCTCACGAGATCTATCTTAAGCCTCTCAACGCTCCAGATGAACATCAGCATATAGCAGGTGTTCAGCGCCGCCACGAACGCGTCCTCAGGCGTCAGCACACCCTCTACTCCCTTGATAGCCGCTGGAGCTGAGAAGGGTAAGGCTGGACCGTTACTGAGTCGAATCTCACCCATGTGGCCGCCTCTCCATTCGGTCTGCGTCTTATACGAAGCCACCTAGTCGGCCTCCATTATCTCATCAACCTTATCAGCCAGCAGCCCAGCCAGTCGCCTCGCCGTCTTCAACCCATCCGCGTCCAATGCCCTCCTGCTCCTTGGAGGCTCGACACCCCACTCCTTCAGCAGCGCCGCGAGCATCGACGCCGGTTGCCTCAAGGAGGGGAAGCTCAACCTATCCGCCTCCAGGCCCATCGCCCAGAAGAACTGGGACTACCACACCCTCAGCGACTTGTAGCCCCTCGCCAACCTCATATAACCAGCTCCGCGTTTAACACTTGATCGCGTTGGGCAACTCACTCTTTATCATGGACGTATTCGCCGAGGCGAAGCTCGAGGGAAATCAGCTCGCCGTGGTAGTCGACAAGGAGAATTGGTCATCCGACCAGATGCAGAGGTTCACCCGCGAGATGAATTTCAGCGAAAGCACCTTCATAACCGGGTCGGACCTGGAGAAGAGGGTCTTCAAGGTCAGGATATTCACCCCCGTCGGGGAGCTGCCCTTCGCCGGGCACCCGACCCTCGGAACCGCTTACGTGGCGGCGAAGGAGCTGCTCAAGAAGGAGGTCCCGGATCTGACCCTCGACTTGAAGGTGGGGATGATCCCGGTCACCTTCCAGAAGGCGAAGGATGGTAAGCCTCTCCTGTGGATGAAGCAGCTCAACCCCGAGTTCGGCGTCACCCACAGGGCGGAGGACATCGCACCCATGTTCGGCCTCAAACCAGCCGACATCGACACCCGGTTCCCCATACAGGAGGTCTCGACGGGCGTCTGGTTCTACATGATCCCGCTCAAGACGAGGGAGGCGCTGAAGAAGATCAAGCTCGACGTCGAGAGGTTCAAGGCCTACTCCGCGGACAAGAAGGCGAAGTGGCCACTACTCTTCTGCCCCGAGCCCGAGGACAAGGGTAACCACCTCAAGGCGAGGATGGTGACGGATTGGACGGAGGACCCTGCCACGGGGAGCGCCAACGGATGCCTGGCGGGATACCTCGTGAAACACCGATACTTCGGTTCGAAGAAGGTCGATGTCCGCGTCGAGCAGGGCGCCGAGATTAGCCGCCCCAGCATCCTCTACCTGCGGGCGGAGGAGACGAAGGATGGCATCGACGTCAGGGTAGGCGGCAAGGTCGTCATGGTCGCCCGCGGGGAACTCGTGTGAGTAGACCAATCCGGAGAGACCCACCCAACTTTCGGTATTAACTAGAAACCCTCTTAACACCTCCACGTGTCGATTCCCCCCATGAAGCAGAGGGTCACGTTCAAGATCAGGGAAGCCACGGAGGTGGATATCCCCATCATCATGGACCTCGCCAAGTAGCTAGCCATCTACGAGAGGTCCCCTGAGAGCTTCATCGCAACACCCGGCGACTACGAGAAGTGGGGGTGGGGACCCGACGCCATATTCAAGGTGCTCCTCGCCGAGAACACGGGGAAGGAGGGGCCGAGATACGTGGGTTTCGCCCTCTACTACTTCACCTTCAGCACGTGGACGGGGCGACCGACTCTCTGGCTTGAGGATGTCTTCGTCCCCGAGGAGCTGCGGGGCAGCGGGATCGGCTCCTCGCTCCTCAATAGGCTGGCGATGATAGCCCTCGACAAGGGATGCACCCACATGGAGTGGACCGTCTTGGACTGGAACGAGCCGAGCAGGAAATTCTACTTCGGCTTCGGGGCCAAGGCGATGGATGAGTGGACGACCTTCCGCCTCACTCCCAAGGAACTGGTGGGGCTCGCCGGACAGTAGCTACGTCTATTCCGGCCCTCGGTGTTGAGCCTGATGTTTAAATATCCCCCACCTAAACGATTAGCAGGCAAGGGGCAGGAATATGTCACGTGGAAGAGAATACGACGAAGCGATCACCATCTTCTCCCCTGAGGGACGCATCTACCAGGTCGAGTACGCCCTTGAGCTGGTGAAGCGCGGCGCACCCGTCGCGGGAGTCATATCGAAGGAGGGGGTAGCCCTTGCCGCCGTCGAGGTGCTACAGAACAGCCTCGAGGACCCCCGATTCAGTAAAAAGCTGTTCGAGTTCGACACACACGTCGCCGCCGTCATCGCCGGGTTGAGCCCCGACGCACGCGTCCTCGTGCGCGAGGCCCGCTATGCCTGTCAAAGCAACAGGCTGACCTACGACGAACCCATGGGGATCGAGAGCCTCGTGAGCAACATAGGCGATTCCCTGCAGCAGTACACGCAGAACGCTGGTGTGCGCCCATTCGGGGTCAGCATGATAGTCGCGGGCGTCGACGCCACGGGGCCCCGCCTCATAACCACGGACCCTAGCGGCAGCTACCGGGGCTACAAGGCGACGGCACTCGGCATGAACAGCGAGAAAGCCAAGGAGCTCCTAGAGAAGAAGTACGGGGCGGACCTATCCCTCGACGAGGCGGTCTCACTCGCCATCGAGGCGATAAAGGTCGCCTACACCAACGATCTGAAACCCGAGAACATCAACGCCGCCGTAATCCCCACGGAGACGAAGACGTTCAAAAAGCTCACCTTGGAAGAGATCAAGAAATACTTCTGATCCCCTAAATTATCGACCTCGTTCGCCCCGGTTCCGGGCGGGGAAGAGAATGGTTAAACCGGCGCCTTCCAATGGTTTCCCATGATGGAAACCCGCTATCAGGAGAGGTTGGACGAGGAGACCGCTCGTTGCATCATCTGCCCCCGGATGTGTACGCTTAAGCCGGGGCAGCGAGGCTTCTGCGGCACGAAGGAGAACCAAAGGGGGCGGATAGTTAACCTCACCTACGGCCTCCTCAGCGCCATAGCGGTCGACCCCATAGAGAAGAAGCCACTCGCCCACTTCTACCCGGGGAGCCTCAACCTGAGTATAAGCAGCGTCGGCTGCAGCTTCACCTGCCCCTGGTGCCAGAACTGGCACCTCTCCACCGCCAAGCCCGAGGGCGGGTTGAAGCGGGTCCCCCCAGAATACGTCGTCGACATGGCGAAGCGACAGGAGTGCACGAGCATCAGCTACACCTACAACGAGCCGCTGATCAACCTCGACTACGTCGAGGACACCGCCAGGCTGGCGCGGGGGGAGGGGGTGAAGAACGTCCTCGTCACAAACGGGTACATCAGCGGGGAGGCGCTGGGGAGGGTGGTGGACGTGATCGACGCCGCCAACGTCGACTGGAAGGGCTTCACCGATGAGTTCTACAGGAAGCACTGCTCCGCCGACCTCCAGAGCGTCCTCGACGCCACGGTGGAGATGCATAAGCGGGGCGTCCACGTCGAGGTCACATTCCTAATAATACCCGAGACAAACGACGGGGAGGACGAGGCGAGGAGGATGGCTCGGTACCTAGTAGACACGATGGGGCCCGACGTCCCACTGCATCTGAGCAGGTTCTACCCACAGTACAAGTTCAGCCACCTCCCGCCGACGCCTGTGGAGACCCTCCTCAGGGCCAGGGAGATCGCGAAGGCCGAGGGCGTCCACTACGTCTACGTGGGGAACGTCTCGGGGAAGGGGTACGAGGACACAATGTGCCCGAAGTGCGGCAAGGCCGTGATCAAGCGCGTGGGGTACAGCGTCACCTCGTGGAGCCTCGACGCCTCCCACCACTGCAAGCACTGCGGCGAACCCATACCCGTCGTCGGGGAGAGGGAGGAGCACCTCTAACGCTTTATTACCCCCGGAGACCATCCTTCAACCACCATTCTGTGATCAAAATGAGCACAAAGAGAACCACAGTAATATTCGAGAAGGGTGGCGAGGAGCACACCGAGGAGACGCTGAAGATCGCCCTGGAGGGGGCGAAGGAGAGGAAGATAGACACCGTCCTCGTCTCCACATCAACGGGTGGGACAGGCCTCAAGGCCGTCGAGGTCTTCAAGGGCAATGGTATAAAGCTCGTCTTCGTCAGGCATCAGACCGGCTACCCGGTGAAGGGGAAGCAGATGATGCCCCCCGAGGTGAAGGCGAAGCTGGAGAAGGTGGGGAAGATTGTCACCTGCACCGACGTCCTCACGGGCGGCGTCGATGTGGGTGTGGGCCGCCAGAGGCCGGAGAAGGAGCAGCAACAGGAGTCGAGCCTCCCCTTCATCGTCCCGCCGGTGAACGTCGTCGTCGCCAACACGCTCCGCCTCTTCAGCCAGGGGACGAAGGTCTGCGCCGAGATCGCCATGATGGCCACCGACTGCGACGCCGTCAGAATCGACAAACCCGTCATCTGCGTGGCGGGGAGCCACTCCGGGGCCGACACCGCGATGGTCATCACCCCAGCGGCATCCAACAGGATCAGGGACCTCAAGCTACACGAGTTCCTGGCGAAGCCCCTCTGACCCCAACCCTTTTCCCGCCACCACACAGCCTTTTCCTCAATGGTCGACGTCACGCTACTCGTCTCCGCGTTCCTCGCCATATCGGTGATCGTTGTCATCGGGAAGAACAAGCCCCCAAGGTGGGCGAGATTCACATTAATGGCGACCCAAGCGGTGCTCATCTTCTTCGCCACGGCGCTCGTGATCCTCGGCTAAACGGTGCAGTAAATGAATCGCAGAGCCTACCTGACGATAGCGGGGGTCTCGGCGACGGCCCTCGTCTCGGGGTACCTCCTGCTGCTCCTCTTCACGGATACGGCGCGGGTCGAGGCGATGGGGCTCGGCGGCATCTTCGTCGTGACCCTTCTCAGCCACTCGACCATGGTGGCGAGGGACATATTCGTCCCCCTCTTCCTCGCCTTGACGCCCCTCTACAACCCGATCCTGCTGGGTGTGGCCGCAGGCGTCGGCGGAGCCATCGGGGACATCATCCCCTACCTCCTCGGGCTGGGCGTAGCCGAGACGGTCGAGAGTGAGGGGGGGAAGGCGGAGGACCTCGTGGGCAGGTGGCTGAAGAAGTATGGCCTCTGGGCCGTATTGGTCGTGGCGGCGACGCCGCTGCCCGATCTCCCGGTCGTGATGCTCGCGGGGACGAGGAGACTCCCGCTGCACAAGCTGCTGATGATCGAGGCCGTGGGTAAGACTGCGCTCTACACATTAGGCGCGTGGGTGGGGGGGTGGATATTCGACCTCCTCATCGGCGCCGTCGGCAGCATCATCGCGAGCGTCGGGATGGTCGTGGTGAGCATAGTCTTCTCGATAGCCCTTACGTGGCCGCCGAGCAGGGACTGGCTCTTCAGGCTCCTCGACCGCTTCATCCCCGGCGGAGCCTGAGGAGTTCCTTCGCGGTCCTCGTGTTAGCGACGTCCTTGGCTGTGAGCCAGCCGCGGCGGGCGACTGAGACGCCGAGTGGGAGAAAATCCATCTGGTTTAGGGCGTGGGCGTCGGTGCCGATGCTCACGACAGCGCCCGCCTCCATCGCCTTCCTGCTGGCGACGTCGTCTAGGTCCAACCTCTCCGGGTAGGCGTTTATCTCCAAGGCGACGTGCTGCGCGGCAGCCTCCTCGATTACCCTGTCGAGGTTGAGGGGGTAGGGTTTCCTCTTCTGGATGATGCGCCCCGTCGGGTGGCCGATGGCGTCGACGTGCTCGTTGTGGATCGCCGAGACCATGCGGTTGGTCATCGTCTCCTCGTCGTTCTTGAAGCTGCTGTGGATGCTGGCTACGACGAAGTCGAGGTCCGCGAGGCTGGAGTCGGTGAGGTCCATTGAGCCGTCTGCCTTTATGTCGCACTCGATGCCCTTGAGGACGGTGAAGCCGTCGAGCTCCCTGTTGAGGGCGTCTATCTCCTTCCCCTGCTCCGCGAGGCGCTCCTCGTCGAGGCCGTGGGCGATGCCGAGGCTCTTCGAGTGGTCGGTTATTGCGACGTAGCTGAGCCCGAGGCTCCTCGCCTTCTCCGCGACCTCCCTTATGGTCATCGTCCCCTCGCTCCACTTGCTGTGGCAGTGGAGGTCGCCCCTGATCTCGCCCGGCTCGACGAGCCTTGGCAGCTTGTGCTCCATAGCGGCCTCGATCTCGCCGCGATTCTCCCTGAGCTCAGGCGGCACCCAGTCCATCTCGAGTGCCTTATAGATCGCCTCCTCAGTCTCCGAGGCGACGAGGCCGTCGTCCTCGCGGCGGAAGAGGCCGTACTCGTTGAGCTTGAAGCCAAGCTTGACGCCGATGGTGCGGAGCTTGACGTTGTGGTCCTTTGAGCCTGTGAAGTATTGGAGGGCGGCACCGTATGCCGGTGATGGGACTACTCGGCAGTCGACCTGCAGTTGGCCCTTGAGGAGGACTGTGCTCTTAGTAGAGCCGTGGCTCACGACGCGCTCGACGGGGGGCATCTCGACGAAGCGCTTTGAGGCGGCGTCGGGCTCGTTCGACGCCACGAGGAGGTCGAGGTCGCCGATGGTCTCCCTCCTGCGGCGGTATGAGCCGGCGACCTCCGCCCTGAGCACGGCGGGGGACCCCCTCATCCATGCCAGCATGTCGTCGACGACGGGGAGGACCGCCCCCAGGAGGAAGCGGGTCTGCCTGTTCCTGTAGTCGGAGATGCTCTGGAGGATGTTCTGCTCCTTCTTCTCACCGAAGCCCTTGAGCTCACGGATCCTGCCACCCTTCGCCGCCTTCTCTAGGTCGTCGATGGAGGCTATCTTTAGCTCGTTCACAAGCCTCATCGCGTTCTTCGGGCCCACCCCCTCGAGCTCCATGAGCTGGCGGACGCCGGGGGGGAGGGACTCGCGCAGCTCCTCGAGGACCTTTGACTCGCCCGTGTCGAGGACCTCGGCTATCGTGGCGGCTATGCTCTTGCCCACACCGGGTATCTTGTCGAGTTCATCCCGCTCCCTGATCTTCTTCAAGTCCTCGGTGAGGCTTGTTATCCGTTGGGCGGCTAGGAGGTAGGCTCGGCTCCTGAATCGGTCCTCCTTGATGGTTAGAATCTCACCTATCTCGTAGAGGACGGCCGCGACGTCGGCGTTGGCGCTCACGATTCAGACTATGGCGACTCGTCCTATTAGCCTGAGCGCCCAACTTTGAGCCTGAGTCGAAAAATTAGTATATTAAACCCCCGCGGTGATGTGAATTCATGCCTTTCTGTCCGTTCTGCGGGACACCCGTCAAGGAGCAGCACAAGTTCTACCCCAGCTGCGGGAATGCCCTCGAGCCGGCGGCGCCTCGGCAGGACGCGGCTCCTCAGCAACCGATTCCACTCCCAGCGGCCCCCGCGCCACAGCTAGCGCATCCGCCGCCGCGCAGTCGGTGTATCAACCCCCGGTCCAACCAACCCAGGAATCCATCAGGGTAATCATACCCAACCTCATGGTCTCGAAGTCCTTGGGGAGAGTAGACACATACAACCTGATTGTCACCGATAGGAGGAGCTTACCGCCATCAAGGCGAAGGTCGTCTCGACATCCGCCCAAGAGGTCCTCGAGAAGTGGCTCAGGAACCACCAGAACGCGGGTAGGGACGTCGAGGGACGGCTCACCTACATCCAGTAGGCAGTTTTTCCGCCACGCCTTTTCTTAAAGCCTAAATGCGCGGAAGGGTGCCCCATACACCGATGCCAATTGAACGTGCTTGACTACCTGAAGAAGGAGGAGATAGTGGAACTCGGCTGCGACCTGATCCGCCAGCCGAGCCTTACGCGGCAGGAGGGCCCCGCCGTCAAGTTCGCGAAGGACTGGTTCGAGGACCAGGGCTTCGACGAGGTCACGCTGCAGGAGGTGGAGCCCGAGCGGAACCAGGTGATCGCCCGCCTCAAGGGAGACGGCAAGGGCAAGAGCATGATGTTCAACGGCCACCTCGACATCGACCCCATCACGGCCTCCTGGGAGTGGGACCCCTACGAGCCAAAGGTGGAGGGAAACAGGCTCTGGGGCGCGGGCATCCACAACATGAAGAGCGGCGACGCCGCGATGATGTGCGCCGCCCTCGCCATAAAGAGGAGCAAGGCGAAGCTCCACGGCGACCTCATAGTCGAGTGCGTCGTCGGCGAGCTACAGGGCGGCGTCGGCACGGCCCACGCCCTGAAGGAGGGTGTCTGGGCCGACATGGCGATAGTCCCCGAGCCGTACAGCGTAGACAACATCCTCACGAAGTGCGTCGGCGTCCACGACTTCGCCATTCACACCCTCGGGCGGAGCGAGCACATAAGCCGCATGGAGGAGAGCATAAACGCCATCTCGAAGATGAGGAAGGTCCTCGACGGGCTCGACGAGATGAAGTTCGAGGCACGTGACCCCGACCTCCCCGGGGCGCCACGCTGGGTCGCCGGCAGCATCATCGGCGGACGCAACCGAGAGTACGACCTCGCCGGCCCCTACAATATCCCCGACTTCTGCACCATCATAGTCGACTTCCGCTACCCGCCAGGCTACGAGATCGAGGAGATCAACGAGAGGATGAAGGCGATGCTTGAGGAGATCAGAGCGGAGGACCCCGAGTTCAAGTACGAGTTCGAGTACCCCATCGACCCCAAGTGGCGTGTCGGCGGAATGGTCATGCCCCCGATGGGCGTCAACTCCAACAGCGAGGTCGTCAAGCTCCTCAAGGAGAACCACAAGAAGGTCACCGGGGAGTACCCGAAGAAGGTCGGAGCCGTCCCCCCGCGGAGCTACTGCGGCAACGACACCGCACACCTGGCCAAGGCGGGGATAGAGTGCTGCCTCTACGGCCCACGCGGCTACCCCGACGAGGTGGAGAAGCACGTCCGCATCGACGAGATGGTCACCTGCTCCAAGGCGATGTGCCTCACCGGCTATGAGGTAGTCACCAAGATGAAAACTAGTTAAAATGTTTTAGTTGTATAGCATCGCGCTCGCCCTAGCCTAAATTAGCTTTTATTCTAGATGTGAGCATCACCGTCTCCAAGTGAGCCGCTTGGAGAAACAAAGGCAGATTGGCCTCATAATACTCGCAACCATAAGCATCACCTACCTCGTAGAGAACTTCCTCAGGAGCGCGGCATCGGCCCTGACCCCCGTCCTAATCAATGAACTAAACATCACCCGGGGTGCGATGGGCTTCCTCATCACAGGGTACTTCCTAATCTACGGCGTCATGCAGTTCCCGGCGGGAGTTCTAGCCAACATACTCGGCCCGCGGAGATCCATCGTCTGGTTCACCGCCCTGACCTGCATAGGCAGCGTCCTATTCTGGATGAGCTACAGATACGAGCTACTCTTCGCGGCGCAGTTCATCATGGGGGTGGGCACAAGCGTTTTCTACATAAACGCGGTCACGCTCATCAGCCGATGGTTCCCCATCAATAGAAGGGCCACCGCGATAGGCGTCCTCAGCGCAAGCAGCGGCGTAGGCGCCTTCGCGAGCTACATGGGGCTACCCCTCGCGGTGACCCTCTGGGGTGACTGGAGGACCCTCTACCTAGTGATGTTAGGCGTCCTCGTCGTCAACTGGGGCATGAACTTCTTCATCATCAAGGACGGCCCCCAGAACCCCGAATCCCCCCCGAGGACCCGTCTAAACATCGCCGGGTCATTCAAGGAGATACTCCGCAACCGTGGATTCTACCCGCCCCTCCTCGGCTTCATGATGATGGGCTTCACATTCGTCCTCTACTCCTGGATAAACCAGTTCCTGATCGAGGACAAGGGCCTCACCTATATCGAGGCCGGGACAGTGAGCAGCCTCGGGACGGTGGCCGGTTTCATCGGCTGCCTCCTGATAGGGGTGATCAGCGACAGGCTCAAGAGAAGGAAGCTGCCAGTCATCCTATTCCTGGGAGGCAACCTCCTGCTCCTTGGCGGCCTCATCTACCTCCCAGCAGGGCTACCCGTCGCCGTCTACGCCGCCGTCTGGTTCGCGATGGGCATCTGCGGAAGCATCTGGATACTGTTCTTCAGCATAGTGAGCGAGGTGCTGCCGCCGGAGAGGGCGGGGATAGGCTTGGGGCTGATGAATGGGATGAGCACGATCCTCTCCAGTCTGGCGACCCCAGTCTACGGTAGCTTAGTGGATGTTACGGGCAGTTACTTCATACCCAACATCATATCGCTTGGGCTCGGCATCTTGACCGTTCTGGTGCTCGCCGTGATGATGAAGGAGACCTACGGCGTAACAGCCCCACGCACAACGCCGTCGCCCGAATCTTAACCTAATTCGGGTGCGCGGCGACCCAGCTTTCGAGGCAATCTTCTAAATACGAGGGGCCTCAATTTGACATGAAACTCATTGAATTCCTCAGAGATCAAAGCCTTAGCGGACGGGACGCCTGTCGAGGCGTTCCTACAGTGTAGATCAAAGTCCCACAGAGTAATAGCGACGGGCAAGGGCGAGATATTCGCCGGCGACTTAGGCGACAACTCTGGGGAAATAAAATTCGTCGCGTTCAGCGGCTCGACCATAAACTGCAAGGATCTCGACGACTCGATCGAACTCGGCGCGGTCATACAAGTGAAGGGGATGAAGAACACCCATCAGGGCTTTTCCCAGATAGTGGTCAGCAGTAGGGACGGGGGCTCGATGCGCCCAGCGCTCCCCGGGGAGTACGACCTATCAAACTTCGTACCAAAGACGAACCAGGACATCGAGGCGATGTGGGGCTATGTTACCGGCCTACTCGCCACCATAAAGGATCCATCACTTAGATCCCTCGTGGAGTCGTTCACGGCGGACGCCGGCTTCGTGGCCAAGTTCAAGCTCTTCTACGGCGCTAGGATGTTCCACCACTCATGCGCCGGCGGGCTGCTGGAGCACACGTGGGAGATGCTTCAATACTGCGAACTGTCGTGCAGGATCCACACCTCGCTCGACAAGGACCTCGTCTACGCCGGAGCCTTCCTCCACGACGTAGGGGTGCTCAGGGAGAACGTCGAGCCCCTCGGCATGACCGAGAGCAGGGAGGGGTTCATGCTGGGCCACGTCTACCTATCAGCCGAAACCGTCTCCTCAAAGATCTCAGCCATCCCCGGGTTCCCCGAGGCGACCCGGGTAAAGCTGCTGAACCTGATACTGAGCCACCAGGAGAAGGAGAAGCAGGAAACAGACTTCTACCCTAGAACCCCCGAGTCGGTGGCCGTTGCATGCGCCGACGCCTTTGGGGTTAAGGTATCTCAATACATCAGGGTCAAGAAGGACTCGGCTGGGGCAGACTGGAGGACCCACAGGGCTCCCATCGGGGGAGTCTTCACCGAGTAACTCGTTTAATCATTGGGCAACCGGAAGATTCAGTTAAAATCTCGCTTTATAAGCCAAAGGGATCCTTCAATTCCAGCCAACACGCTTAATAAGAAATACGTCCCACTAACATACGGTGGGAAAATGGATGAGGTTCAGTTAAAGATGGACTCGAAGGGGCGCATCTGCCTCCCATCCGAGTTCAGGGAGGAGATGGGGGACGTCGTCGTCGCCACAAGAACCTCAAAAGGCATCCTGATACGACCCAGCAAGAGAAAGGACTTCATCGAGGAGTTTAAGAGAGTCATAACCACCGAGCCGGAGAGAACGGGCGAACCCGAGAACTGGACCCCAGAGAAGATGAAAGACATCTGGGAGAGACGAGTATGACGACGGGACTCGACACAAACATACTCTGCTACTCACTCGACCCAGCCTACCCTGAACACGCCAAGACCAGGAACCTCCTCCTCGACCTCTCACCCGAGAACACCGTGGCGATAAACCCGACCATACTCCACGAGACATACCACACCCTCGTCTACGGCCAGAAATTCACCACAGCCGAGGCGCAGAAGAGACTCAAACTCATACTAAGACACCCCTACATAGAGTTCCACAACCAGACGAAGAGGACATGCCTTATAGGACTGGACCTAGCCACCAGACACGGACTCGGGGGCAGAGACGCCCTCATCATCGCCAACTACATCGGCAACAAGGTACCCGTCATGCTCACACACGGCAGGAGGCTACTCCACCTGAAACGCGTCTCGTGGAGAGCCTCCTCAATCGAGATGAGGGACCCCCTCGAAAATTAACACATCACAGACTCGACGACGGCCCTCCCGCGGACATTACCGAGGCAACTAAACACTCCCCGCAGGCACTCCAACATACTAGAGAGATCGACGGAGATTTTTTTCCGCCTTATGATATGCTACGCTCAGAAGCCGACCCACTCGAAGCGATGAGCCCCCGAGTCGCCTCCCAAAAACAGCGACCACACGCGAAGAAGTGCCGCGTTGACTTTTTTTTCTCCTTATACCCTGCCACGGGTACAAACCCTACTCGGGCCGGGGCTGCGTCAACTCCATCGCCAGCGACCCACCCCTCTCGAACCGGATCGTCAGCGTCAGGAACATGGCCTGGAATATCCTGATCTTACCGTACCGCTTCTCCTTCGCCAGCCCGAGATTCACGAGCTTCGCCAGGTGCCTCTCCACACTCGTGTAGTTCAGCCCCGTCCTGCGGCTCACCTCACTGATGTTAAGCTCACCACTCTCCGCGAGGACCTGAAGCGTCCTTATCCTGCCCCGCGAACCGAGGAGCTCCTCAGCCTGCGTCCTACTTCTGCTCAACGCCCCTGAGCACCTCCCGTTCAAGGTCCTCCGCCGTGACCTTCCCCAGCGTAATCAGCTGGGTCCGCCCCTGGCTCCCCGAGTCTACCTTCGACGAGATGATCCCCGTCGCCTTCAGCCCCTCCAGGTACTTCCAGAACTGTGTGTGAGCCCTCGGGGTCTCACCCCGCTCCTCGCAGGCCACCCTGTAGAGCTGCTCCACCTCCCCCGTCGTCGCGTGGGGCGCAGCGCTGATCCTGAAGAACCTCGCCACGGCGAGAAGCGTGAGCCTCTCGTGGAGGCTGAGATGATTCAGCCCCTCCTTCTTCACCGGCGAGAGGACGACCGCGCTCACCTGCCTGACGTGCTCCGGCCTCACCTGATTGGCGCCCTCCATCTCCGCCCTCTTCCCCGCCCCCCAGAGGAGATCAATGGCACACCTCGCGTCCCCCCTCTCCGACGAGGCGAGCTCCGCTATGAAGTCCACCACCTCCAACGGCACCGCGCCCCTCCTGAAGGCGGCCTCGGCCCTCGCCGCCACGATGTCACCGAGCTGCGGCGCCGAGTACTCGGGCATCTCTATCAGGTTCCTCTGGAGGCTGCTCAGCGTGCTCCTGTCAAGCTTCTCGAAGACGCTGCGATCCTTCGTGATCATCAGCAGGCTCAATCGCCGCGGCGCGTCGGGCTGGGACTCGTGGACCCTGGTGAGCTGGTAGAGGGCGTCGCTCCCCTCCGTGTCTATGAGGGCGTCCACCTCGTCGAGGCAGAGCAGCAACTGCCCGTTATCCTCGCCGAGGAGCTGCATCAGCGTCTCCATCAACTCGTTCGGCGCGTAGCCGCGCTCCGGGAACTCGGGGCGCAGCGTCTTCACGACCCTCCTGAGGACCATGAAGAGGCTCCCCCTCAGCTCCCTGCAGTTGACGTGGACGTACTCCACCCTGAGCCGCCGCCTCTTCGCCTCGTCCCTGAGCCCCCTGCCGAAGACCCGGGCGAGAGCCGTCTTCCCCGAACCCACCCCACCCACTATGATTGCCCTCTGACTCATCTCATACGGCGCAGACAACATGAAGTCAAAGGTCAACCTCAGCGAACGAAGCTGCCCCTCCCTGTGGAGTAGGGTAGAAGGAATGTAGTTGATATCGAGTACGCCCTCGTCTATGATGAGTCTCTGATCGCTCAAGGATGGTCTCCTCTGTCTGGGGCTCCCCCGGGTGCGGATTTATGCTTTACGTAGGTTCCAGTGGATCAACTGCGGAGAGATGAGTGAAAGTGACCGTCCTTGAAACCTTTAAACAGCCACCAACTAATAGACAAACGACCCCAGGATGCCCCCCAACAGGAGACTCCGCACAGGAAAGATACCCCACGACACCCTCAAGAGATGCGTACTCAGCCACCTAGGGGCACCCTCCGACAGGGTCATCAGAGGCGCCGCCGTCGGCGAGGACGCCCCAATCATCGACATGGGCGACAGGGTCCTCGTCGCCAAGGCGAACCCAATCACGGGCGCCGAAGGCAACATAGGCAGACTCGTCGTCCACATAAACGCCAACGACGTCGCCGCCCGCGGCGCCAAGCCCCTCTGGTTCATGAACACCATCCTCCTCCCGGAGGGCGCCACAGAGTCACGACTCGAAGACATAATGGCTGAGATTGACCAGACGTGCAAGGAACTTGGCGTCCAGCTAATCGGCGGCCACACTGAATGCGTCGCGGGCCTCGACAGGCCGATAATAGCGGGCTTCATGATGGGGGAGGCTCCTAAGAAGAGGTACGTCACCACGGGTGGGGCCAAACCGGGTGACAAGATCATCGTAACGAAGACCGTGGGCCTCGAGGGGACGAGCATCCTCGCGTCAGACCTTGAGATGAAGCTCAAGAGGAAGATAGACCCGAGGACGCTCCAGAGGGCGAGGAGGATGGTTGAGGCCGTCAGCGTTGTTCCTGAGGCATTGAAAGCTGTCGAGGTCGGCGGAGTCCACTCGATGCACACCCCCACCGAGGGGGGCATACTCAACGGCCTCTACGAGATGGGTGCGGCCGCGGGCGTGGGCCTAAGTGTCGAGGAGAACCTCATACCCGTCGCCCCAGAGACGAGCATAATCGCTGAGACCCTCGGAGTCGACCCCCTCAAACTCCTCAGCTCCGGCTCCCTACTCCTCGCGGTAGAAGACACGAAAGCTGAGAAGGTCCTCGAAGCCCTCGAAAGCATCAATATTCAAGCATCCATCATAGGTGAGGTGAAGGAGAGGGCAGAGGGCAGGGTGTTGACGCGCTCCGACGGCTCACAGAAGACGATAGACCCCGTCAAGCAAGACGAGTTATTCAGGATACTGGGAGAGGGGTAGTCACTTCTCGCAGGTAACGCCCATTACCCTCGGGTGGTACTCGGTATCCCTGAATCCCGCCGCCCTGAGCCGCCTCTGAACCCCCCTCTGGAGATCCACACCCCTGAAGCGGGACCTCGGTTCCCCCGTGTAATGGAAAAGCCTACCCCCATCAGCCATGACCCGGAAGAGCTTCGCGTAGAACTCCTCGCCGTATAGGGACCCCGCGTGGGTAAGCCGCGGAGGGTCATGTATGACCCAGTCGAAGTACCCGATGGGGAGCGAGTCGACGGTGAAGAAGCTGTCACCCAGGAGCAGGCAGACGCCTCCACCGAATAGGCGCCTCGACCAGGGATTCATCTCGGCAACCCTGATAACGGGGGGCTCCCGCTCAACCGAGACCACGACCTCAGCCCTCCTCTCAAGGGCGCCGATAGCCGTGTACCCCAGCCCCATACATGTATCGAGGACCTTCCCCCCCTCCAACCCTAGTGCACTCAGCTTCTCCCGGGTATCCACATCGGGGGTCGTCTCCTTCGTCCTGTGCATCCTGACCCCATCGATCTCCAACGTAGGCGCCCCAGATGTGGGCACGAGCTTGTAGTACCTACCAGCCGCGACGGCGACCTGAAAAAGGGAGCCTCCCTCCGGGAAAAATACGGCGTTCTCCCTGCCCGCCACCACTTTGAGATCCTCCGCGGAGACATCGTGGCCGAGCAAGCTGAAGGAGCCACCCGTAAATGATACGTCGGAGACCGATAAGCCCAGATCCAAGGAAACCCTCGTCTCGCCCCCAAGGATCTTTCTCGCGATCTCAGCGGGGATCATAGGCGGCAGGGATCTCAAACGCGGCAACTCACAACTGCTAAGACACTGAGCAATTATATACCCAGCGCCGACGTGGTTAGTTTTAGTTACGATTGACGTGTAAGGTTTAAATCAGTCTCGGCGCCGGTATTGTTGGTAGAGCCCGCAGGGATTGAGCCAGCCTGTCTGGTTTCAATGCGTTTCCCAAACACCCGGCGGGCCCTACCACCCCAAAGAAACCTATTATCCCCTACACCCTTGGATTAATCAGGCGTGTGTGACCCCGAGAGGGCATCGATCCGAGCAGAAGGGGGATCAGTGAAAAAGATTCTTGGGGTACTTGGCCTTGGGGCCGAGCCACTCCTCGATCCTAAGGAGCTGGTTGTACTTGGCGGTCCTCTCTCCGCGGGTCGGGGCGCCGCTCTTTATCTGTCCGCACCCGATGCCGACGGAGAGGTCTGCGACCCACGGGTCCTCCGTGTCCCCGCTCCGGTGGGATGCCATGACGCCGTACCCGTTCTTCTTCGCCAGGGTTGCCGCTTCAAGCGCCTCGGAGAGCGTGCCTATCTGGTTCACCTTCCAGAGCAACGCGTTGCAGGCGCCCATATCTATCCCCTTCGCCAGCCTCTTCGGGTTCGTGACGAAGAGATCATCACCCACAACCTGGGTCGGGAGCAGCTTCGTCACCTTGACGAAGCCCTCGAAGTCCTCCTCCTCGAGGGGGTCCTCGATGCTTACTATGGGGTAGGCAGCGGCCAGCTCCCTGTAGAGCTCTATGAGCTCGTCGGTGGTGTACTTTACCCCCGAGACCGTGTAGGCGCCGTCCTTGTAGAATGTGCTGGAGGCCACATCGAGGCCTATCCTCACGTCACCCGTGTACCCGGCTTCGTCTATCGACTTGCAGAGCACTTCGAGGGCTTCCTCGGGCGTCTTGATGGGCGGAGCGAAGCCACCCTCATCGCCGACGTTGGTCGAGTTCTTCCCATAGGATTTGAGGAGCTGCCCCTTCAGGATGTGGTAGACTTCTACGCCCATCCGTAGTGCCTCGCGGAAGCTCGTAGCCCCGACGGGTGCGATCATGAACTCCTGGAAGTCTAGCTGGTTTCCGGCGTGTTTTCCGCCGTTGATGACGTTGAAGAATGGGATGGGGAGCAGGGCGGCGTTCTTGTCGACGTACTCGTAGAGGCGGAGGTTGTCGGAGGCAGCCGCCGCGCGTGCACAGGCGAGACTCACGCCGAGCATCGAGTTTCCACCCAGTTTGGACTTGTTCTCGGTGCCGTCAAGGCCGATCATGACGGAGTCGATCTCCTTCTGATGCCTGACGTCCATCCCCTTGATCTTGGGTTGTATGGTCTTCACAGCGGTGTCTACGGCTTTGGTGACGCCTTTCCCGCCGTACCTCTTCCCGCCGTCGCGGAGCTCCAAGGCCTCGTAGATGCCCGTCGAGGCGCCGCTCGGGACAGTTGCCGAGCCGGTGACGCCGCCCTCGGTTACGACCTCGACCTCGATCGTCGGGTTCCCTCTACTGTCCAAGATCTCCCTGGCCCTGATGCCGGTGATTGAATAACGCATCTGCTTCTACCCCTGACAAGGTTCCCTGAGGGGGATGGTCCTAAAAACGTAGCGATCAGGGGCCAACCTTTCTGGCTTCGTTGATGTAGGCGAGAAGATCCTCGGCTTCGAAAGGCCAG